>ENA-UOJG01000031-UOJG01000031.1-human-gut-metagenome-genome-assembly--contig:-C47-NODE-31-length-215848-cov-49.149453_pt1 | contig 215848 bp, 205 predicted proteins | sample MGYA00242340_ERZ723887 | MGnify/ENA metagenome assembly ERZ723887 | reverse complement strand
GCGTTTCACACATGCTGGAAAATAATGATGGAAAAAGGGTCGTTAAGAGGATAAGCGATATGTCTTATCTTTGCTGAAGCGCGAGCCGCGCAAGCGGTGGCGTTCTGTCTCACGAGAAAGACTTGCAAAAGTATATCGGCGGTTTTGGGCCGCAAAATCAATAAAAGGCCGCGCGCTGCGGCCCTTCGGCATGTTTTTGTTATCCCTGCAGCCCGTGCTCCTGCCGTTCCATGTTTTCAATCACAACATCATAAATATCTCCAAGGGAGGCGCAGTATTCAAGTACCTTCCATGGCGTGTTGGTGTGGAAGTGGATTTTGATGAGCGTTTCATCTCCGACGGCAAGCAGGCAATCGCCTGCAATGTTTGCAGTGATGTATTCGTGGATGGCATCTTCGGAGAGTGCGCTTCCCTCGATCAAAAGCTGGGTATCGAATTTGTATTCAAGCATAAGCGGATTCCTTTCTGTTTCTATAATGCGGTTCAGCAATAGCAGAACCGGCAGAGGAGCTGCGCAAGGCACATGGAAAGACAGAGGCCGCTCATGTTCATTGCAGGCATGCCAAACCCGCGGCCAAAGGCGGTATAAGCGCGGCCCGGGTTGCGGAGCTGTTCCAGCAATTCCTGATATTCTTCGTTGTCTGGCTCCATGCTTGCTGCGCGCTCGGCATGCTGCAGGGCTGCCATGCGGTTCCCGGCTCCGTGGTTGGCAATGGCGCTGTAATACTGCCAGCGCGCACCCCGCTCGGCCTCCGGGATGCCGGAAAGCGCGGTCAGAGCTTCACGGTAACGCCGGTAGTTCAGAAAGTTGCGCACGGCCGTCATCGTTGAAGATTCCTCTTGCGCGGTGGAGCCTTGCCCGTAATAGCCTCCGCCGAAGCCGCCATACCCGCCGCTTTGTCCGTCCGGGTTTGCCTGCTTGTTCATAATTTGGTCATAGGCAGCATTAATTTCCTTCATGCGCTGCTCGGCGATTTTGTCTCCCGGGTTGGCATCCGGGTGATATTTTTTTGCAAGCTTGCGGTAGGCCTGCTTCACTTCGTCATCGCTCGCATTTGGGGAAACGCCAAGCACCTGATAGGGGTCCGTCATGTCCGGTTCGGCTCCTTTCCCTGCAGGCGCAGCTTTTTTTGTTTTTGTGCTTCGTACCTTGTCCAAACGCCGGAGTAAAGGATGTTGCGCAGGATGTCCGCATCTTCCACCAACGGCAGCTTTTCAAACTCCAGCGCGCATTCGCCAAGGTGCAGCGTGAAAAGCGCTTTGCATTGCGCTTCATATTCCGGCGCGGCCCGAAGCGGAGCGAGCGGGTTGGGGCGCCCGCGCCTTTCATCCTCCGGGAGATCCAGGTAAGCATCCATCATATAAATAAAGCGGCCGAGCGCCGCTCCCATGCGCCGCAGCCCATCCGCCCAGCGATCCTCCCGGCAGGCAAACAGCGCGCCCATCAGCGCGCCGAATGCATCCGCCGCCATATCCGCAGGAAGCGGGTTGAGGGTTTCCGCTTGATGGAGTGCACAAAGGCTTTGTTCGATTGCGGAGCACTGGCGCGGCAGGCGGGCGCGGACGCGGTCATACTGCGGGCGAAGCAGTGCCGCCGCTGCGTGCGCGGCAAGGTTTTTGTCATCCTGCCAGTCGTCCAGCAGGTTATGATAGGCGAGTGCAAGATTGAGATCCGCAGCGTACTCCGTAAATTCATTTTGCAGCCAGTGCTGCGGTGTTTTAGGGTGGGGAACACAGCGGTTTGCGCCCGTGCGTGTTTTCGGCTCATACAGGGAGCTTAGGAGCATTACGAGAAAGGCCATGTCGTAAGTGAGCGTCATGCGGCCCAGCTGGCCGCAGCGCGTGCGGAGTGCCCGGCAAAGCCCGCAGTAAAACGCGCGGTAACGCGCAAGCTGCTGCTCCGAAAGCCCAGCCTTGTTGGCGACAACATAACCGAACATCGGGCGCCTCTTTCAGCTTTTACGGATAAAGGTATTGCCGCATTTGGGGCATGTAATTTTGATCTTCCCCTTGCCCTTTGGGATGCGCGTGGTGATGCCGCATTGCGGGCAACGGTAAAACCGGTGGGTCTTGCTCTGCTGAATGCGCTCTTTTTTGCGGCGGAACCAGCCGGTGATTTTGTATTTTACGGAAAGGTATTTCGCGTTTTCCGTATAGCGCTTCGCGGTATTTTTTGAAAATATGCGGAAATAACTGTAAATCAGGCATCCGAGGGCAAGCACCCAGAGCGCGGTTCCCACATATCCGGGGATGAGCATGGAAAGGATGAGAATCACGAGGGCGGCGATGGAAAGAAAACGCGCAAACGCATCCGCGCCGTTGCGCCCCGCCATGAACCGCATCAGCCAATTTCGCATAGAAAAAACCTCACTTTGATTCGGGGTGCCAAGATCAGGGCAGGCCTGCCCTGATCTTGGCTATACGCTTTACATGGTAATACGCACGCGCACCAAATGCAATGAAAAAGATGTGAAGCAAGTGGAACGAAATGTGAACTTCCGTGGGAGGCGGGCTTTTGCCCGCCCCCACAACCGTGCTTTAACACTGCGCGATCAGGCGCAGGTAAAATTCAACCAGCGTCCCGAGTTTTTCCACGGGGATGCGCTCGTTGTGGCCGTGAATATACCCGCGCTCCTCCGTGGAAAGAGCCATCGGACAGAAGCGCATCACGTTTTCGCTGATGGCGGAAAAATGGCGCGAATCGCTGCCCGCGATCATCAGGTAAGGGGAAACAAGCGCTTCCGGCCACGTAGCCCGGATCGCGCGGCGCAGGCGGCGCCAGCCTTCGGAATCCGTCCGCGAGAAGGGGGAGGGATCATCTCCGTTGAGCCGCTGCACAGCGATGCTGTCATCCTGGATCACAGCCCTGAGCGCCTCAGCTGCGCTGCTTGCCGTATCGCCGCTGATGAGGCGGAGGTTTGCGACCATGCGCGCTTTGGGCGGCAGCACGTTCGCCGCGCGGCTTCCTTCCATCATCGTGAAGGCGCAGGTGGTGCGCATGAGCGCATTGAGTTCGCCTCCCCGCTTCTTACAGATAAGATCCAACAGTGGCAGGAAGCACCAGAGGTTGGCAAAGATCATGCGGTAAACGAAAGTGGAATGGCGGCCGAGCGTATCAAACAGCTCCGCGGTGGCCTTGGTCATGCGGGCGGGGAAAGGCTTTCCCTCTACACGGGTTACGGCGCGGGCAAGCCGGCCTACGAGCGTGTGCGCAGGCGGCGCGGAGGCATGCCCGCCTTTGGAAGCAAGGGAGAACTCGAAATTTACGGAGCCTTTTTCTCCGATGCCAACAAGTGCGCACGGCCTGGAGACGCCCGGGAACACATTTTCCACAACGGCGCCACCCTCGTCCACAACGAGCGCCGCATGAATGCCGCGCGCTTTTAACAGTTTGACGGTGGTTGGCGCGCCGGTTCCGACGATCTCCTCATCGCCCGCAAACGCCAGGTAAATGTCGTGCTCCGGCACAAAGCCGCGCGCAATCATGGCTTCTGCGGCCTCCATCACGCCAAGCAGGGTGCCCTTTGTGTCGAGTGTGCCGCGGCCCCAGAGCACGCCGCCCTCGATTATCCCCGCAAAGGGGGACTTCTCCCAGGCGTCTTCATCGGCGGGGACAACATCATAGTGCGCCATCAGGACCGTCGGGTCGCCCGGAGCTTTGCCGGGCCAGCGGAACAGCAGGCTGCGCGGGCCCGGACGTTCGCACGCGCAGGTGCTGTGCACGTTGGGATACAGCCGCGCAAGCAGGCGCGGAAATTCCTCGAACGGCTCCGGGTCTTCCTGTGCTTTATCCGCAAACGAAACCGTGCGAATGCGGATCATCTCGGCAAGATGCTCCGCCGCAAGGGCGGCATCCGGCGCTTCCGCAAGCGGGGGAAGGGAGGCGTCCGGCTCTGCCTTTGGGCGGAAGCGCGCAGTGCGGATCAAAACAACGGCAAAGAATGCCGCGAGCACAGAGAGCAGGATCAAAACGATTGTCATTGGCATTTACCTCCGCATCAAAGCAGGTTTTTCTTGTAAAGGATGCGCGCAGCGCCCATCGCAAGCGCTGCACCCACGGGCACCAGCACGCCAACGGAGCCTGCGAGCGACGGAACGGCAATGAAAAGCGCCGTCATGAATACGAGCGGGGCAATGGCGATCTTCCATGCCTTGGAAACAAACACCACGGCGAGCGCGCCGAAAAGCGCGGGCAGGATGTTTTCAAATGCGGGCGCAAGCGCAGGGGATTGCAGGATGGGCTGCACGGAGCCAAGCAGGATCACGCCGAGGGCGATGATGAGCGTTGTCACGATGGAAGAGACAGCCACCGCAATGGTGGAAACGGCCTCCGCCTTCTCCGTGCCGGGATCGATCTTCGCCGCCTGCAGTGCGTTAAGCACACAGGGCACCTTGAGGTTGGTGAGGTTGCCGGTTACAAAGGCAAGGTAGGAACCGCCGCTGCCGAGCATGGGGATAAAGGTGAACGCCTCGATTACGCCGACCGTCCAGAAGATCGGCGCGACGCCGAGGAGGCCCTCGCCCACGAGTTTGATGGGCGGCCATGCATCATAAAAGATGCTGACCGAGACAGGAACGAGCAGGAACAGCGCCGCGGCGCTCAACATCCAGATGCGGCCGATGCGGTGCGTAGCTTCTTCATAGGTTAAAGCGCGGGATTGTTTCATCGGGGGTTCCTCCTTCAGCTAAGCCAGTTTGTAATGGGGATGGAAAGTGCCATTGAGGACAGCATGCAGATCGGCAGCGCAAAATCCTCCAGCCATTTAATCTTAAATTTCTTCATGATGAGGCCGCAGAGCGCAAGCAGAAGGGCGGACACAAGCATCACAAACACCGGAATCCAGCCGGAAAGCCCGCTGCGGATGTCCTTGAAAATCATGCCGAGGAATGCGGAGATCATGCCGAGAAACAACGCATCCATGAAGATGGCGCTCCACGCTTCATCTCGGCTCTTGAGTTTGGATAGGCCGCCCTGGATGCGCTTCATCAAAAACGGGATGTAAAACACCCCGGGGATGATGCCGAGCGTCATGACCCAGGCGATGGCGGAAAACACCGTGGGGTCCTGAACCTGCTCGGAAAGCGAAGCTCCCGCTGCGGTGGCGGCGGCGGTCGCGGCGGGCAGTTCGTAGGTCAATGCGCCGACGACGCTGAGCCTGAGCCACGGCAGCGGCAGGCCGAGCGCTTTGGAAAGCGTGATGACGCCGAGCAGAATGGCAACCGCGGGCGCGATGGTGAACACGGCGCTTGACATGGCGATGCGCTTGAGCGCAGCGGCTTCAATCCCGAGCGTGCGCGCACGCTTCCAGGCCCGCACAAGAAACACGGCGGATTGCAGCAGCACAAACGCAATGACGATTGCCGCTACGCAATAAAGGAACGTGCTGTTAACGCTGAATTCTTTCATTCGGAAATCCCTCCTTTTGCCGGAAACGGCATAAAATGATATATGATTTGCCCTCTCAATCATATCCCCTTGCGGCGGTATGTGGCAAGAAAAAACGTGCAAAATTTAATTGAATCTAAATTGACGGGGCGGGCGCAATCCAATACAATGACGGAAAGGAGGCGGCCATGTATCGCATTTTTGTTGTAGAGGATGATGCGGTGATCGCAGGGGCGATCTGCCGTGAGCTTTGCGCCTGGGGCTATGAGGCGTGCGCGGCCGTGGATTTTGCGGATGTGATGGGTGAGTTCCGTGCCTTTGCGCCGCACCTTGTGCTGATGGATGTTTCACTGCCGTTCCATAACGGCTATTTCCACTGCGCCGAGATCCGCAGGGAAAGCAAGGCGCCTGTGATTTTTGTTTCCTCCCGTGCGGATGATATGGATGTTGTGATGGCCGTGAATATGGGCGGGGACGATTATATCACAAAGCCCATCTCCCTTGAGGTTCTCGTTGCCAAGGTGCAGGCTATGCTCCGCCGCAGCTACGATTATGAAACCCCGCCACCGGAGCCGCGCCTGCGCGGTGCGGTGCTCGATGCGGCCGGTTCATGCCTTATGCGCGGGGGAGAGCGCATCCCGCTCACAAAAAATGAGCTTGGAATTTTGCAGGTGCTTTTGGAACGGCCCGGGCAGGTGGTGCGCCGGGAGGCCATCATGCTGCGCCTTTGGGAAAGCGACGAATTTGTGGACGACAATACGCTTACCGTAAACGTCAACCGCTTGCGCAAAACGCTTGCGGCGGCCGGGATAGAGGATTGTGTCGTTACGCACAAGGGGCAGGGGTACAGCATCAATGCGTGATGTTTTTCATTACTTAAAGGCAAAATGGATGCTGTGGGCGTTTGGCGTTATGGCCATCGCGCTCACACTCCTCATCGCATATCTGGGCGGACAGAGCATGGCCCTTGCATGGTACACGGCCGCTATATTGGCGTTCCTTCTGGCTTTGCTGCTGTATTTCGATGGCCGGCGCTACATCGGCCGCCTGCGACTGATACGCACCGTCCGCGCGCATCTTGGCGCGCTGCCGGAAGCCCTTCCGGCGCCGCAGGATGCGCTTGAAGGCGCATACCAGGCAGTCGTTCGGGCGCTTGCGCAAGGGCATCAGGAAGCGAGCCGCGCGCTTGAAGCGGCGCAGAATGAGAACCTTTCTTATTATACGCTTTGGGTGCACCAGATCAAAACGCCCATTGCGGCGATGCGGCTTGTGCTGCGGGAGAACGACTCTGCGGAGGCGCTCGTGCTCCGGCAGGAGCTGTTCAAGGTGGAACGGTATGCGGAGCTCGCGCTGCAATATGTGAAGCTCAGGGAGATTGCAAACGACCTTGTGATCGAACGCTGCGATCTTGGGCGCATCGTGCATGAAAGCGTGAAAAAATATGGCCTGCTTTTTGTTTACAAAGGGCTTTCCGTGGAAATCGCGCCGCTTGCGGGCAGCGTGGTCAGCGATGCGAAATGGCTTGGCTTCATTTTGGAACAGTTGCTTTCCAACGCCGTGAAATACACGAACGAGGGCGGCGTGAAGGTCTGCATGGAAAGCGGCTGCCTTGTGATTGAGGACAGCGGGATCGGCATTCGGCCGGAGGATCTGCCGCGTATCTTTGAAAAGGGCTACACGGGATATAACGGCCGCGTGGATACCCGCGCAAGCGGCGTTGGGCTGTACCTGACGCGCCAGGTGGCGGATGCGCTTGCAATCCGCATTGATGTGCGCTCACAGCTTGGGCATGGTACGCGCGTGACACTCTCTTTCCCGGACGCGGACACGTTCCGGTTTCGGGAGTAATTCACAGTTGACAATCGGGTTGGACAATGGGGAGCGCGTCCAAAAGCTGCAGGGGCGTATGCGGGAAATTCGCGAATGGGAAAGGTGCGCGTCTCTTTTAATGTGACAAAACTGTAAGGTTGGAAGCCGCTTTTGTAAGACAGTTCGATGGCAGGGGCTTTCCGCTTTTTGTATGATAGGGGCATACTGGGAAAACGAGTACGTTCCCACAAGGAGGTCATACAAAATCAATGGAATTGTTGAAAATCCAGAACGTAAAAAAAGTTTATACCACCAAGCTTGGGCTTGTGCAGTGCGTAGCGCTCAAAAATGTGAGCTTCACCGTTTCGGAAGGCGAGTTTGTGGCCATCATGGGCGCATCCGGCAGCGGAAAAACGACGCTTTTGAACATCTTGGCTTCGCTCGATAAGCCTACCTCGGGCGATGTGCTGCTCGGCGGACGCAGCTTTGCGTCCGTGCCGGACCGGGAACTTTCCAGATTCCGGCGCGATAACATGGGCTTCGTGTTTCAGGATTTTAACCTGCTTGATACGTTCACCCTGAAGGATAACATCCTGCTGCCGCTCGTGCTCTCGCAAACGCCGGTGAAAGAAATGGAAAGCCGCCTTCTGCCCATTGCGCAGATGCTCGGCATTGATATGCTGCTCGGGAAATACCCTTATGAGGTTTCCGGCGGTGAAAAGCAGCGCGCGGCTGTGGCGCGCGCCGTTATCACCGATCCGCAGATCATTCTGGCGGACGAACCCACCGGCGCGCTCGACTCCAAGGCCTCTGTGCGCCTTTTGCAGAATTTCCGCGCGCTGAACGAACGCGCGGGCAAAACCATCCTTATGGTGACGCACAGCGCCATGGCCGCAAGCTACGCAAGCCGCGTGCTGTTTATTAAAGACGGCGAGATCTTCGCGCAGCTTTACCGGGGGGAGGATGAGAACCGCGCCTTTTTCGACCGGATCGTTGCAAACCTTTCCGTGCTTTCGGATGGGGGTGCGGACATTGGCTAAGGGATTTTACTTTAAGCTTGCATGGGCGAATATCCGCCGCAGCCGGGAGGTCTATCTGCCGTATCTGATCGCCTGCGCGATCATTGGCGGCATTTACTTTCTTGTGTGCGGGTTTGCGATGTCCGGCGAGCTTGCAGGCGTGCCGGGCGGGGAAAGCGCGCGGGCGCTCTTTCAGATGGGCGTTATCGTGTTCACGGTGTTTGCGGCGGGGTTCCTGCTTTCCATCAACCGGTTCCTTGTGAAACGCCGCAAGCGGGAATTTGGGCTGTATGGTGTGCTCGGCCTTTCCAAAGCGCATGTGGGCCGCATCCTGCTGCTGGAAAACGCGATCGTCCTGCTCGGCGGCCTTGCCTGCGGGCTTGTGTTCGCACTCGTGTTTGGGAAGCTCCTGTTCCTGCTGCTGCTCAAGCTCATGCATGCGCTGCCGCAAAACGAATTCCGCCCCGCGCCCGTGGCATATCTTGCAACGGCGGCGCTTTTCCTCGGCGTATATTTTGTAAGCTCGCTTTACAACCTTGCGCAGGTACATCTTGCGAACCCCATTCAGCTTCTGCAAAGCGAGAAGCGCGGCGAAAAGGATTCAAAGCTTGTCATCCCCATGGCGCTCATTGGCGCGGCGATGCTCGGCGTTGCATATTATTTTGCATGGACGGTGGAACGCTCTGGCACGGCGATGGGCATCTTCTTCTTTCTGGTGCTGCTCGTCATTCTGGCCACGAATCTGCTCTTCACCTCCGGCAGCATTGCGGTGCTCCGTGCGCTTCGGGCCAACAAGAGCTTTTATTACAAACCGCAAAACTTCGTTTCGGTTTCGGGCATGTTCCACCGCATGCGGCAGAACGCATCGAGCCTTGCGACGATCTGCATCCTTTCCACGATGTTTCTCGTGACCCTTTGCGGCACGCTTTCGCTTTATCTTGGGCAGGAAAAAACGCTTGCGCCGCAGTATCCGTACGATGTGCAGGTGAGCGGCTATGCGCCGTACCACGACCGCCTTGGCGCCGATGCAAAGCTTGCCGCGCTTGCGGAGGAGCACAACGTGGTGATGCACGCGGATGAAAGCGGGCTGAACTATCATAATTACGTGGAAGGGGAAGCGAACCCGGACGGTACGGTTTATCCGGGCTCGGAGCTGTATATGCAGCCGCACAGCCTTTATTTGGACGGCACGCTGCACTTCGACCTGGAAGGCGCGGAGGAGGACCGCGAAGCGTTTTTGGATGCTGCGCGGCAGCTCAGCATGGTTTTGAAGAACGAGGCAGGCGAAGATGTGACATATTATTACGGTGTGCGTGACATTTGGAGCGCCCGGCAGGAGAGCTATGGCATGTACGGCGGGCTGCTGTTCCTTGGCGCGTTCTTCGCCATCCTGTTTCTTGCGGTGACGGTGCTGATGATCTATTTCAAGCAGATCACGGAAGGCTATGAGGACAAGGAGCGCTTCGACATCCTGCAGCAGGTCGGCATGGATGAAAAGCAGGTCAGAGGAACCATCAACGCGCAGGTGCTTTGGGTGTTCTTCCTGCCGCTTGTGACGGCGCTTCTTCACATGGTGTTTGCAAGCCGCATCCTCACGCGCATGCTGCAAAGCTTCATGCTTTATGACTGGGTGCTTGTGCTCTGCTGCGCGCTTGGCGTGAGCGCCGCGTTTGCGCTTATTTACCTTATCGCTTACCGTGTGACAGCGCGTGCGTATTTCAAGATTGTGAAGCGGTGAAAGGTAAAACCACGCTGGAAACCATGGAATCGCTTTTGCGCGAGATTGACCTGAAGGGCATTCTCGCCGCGTTTCTTGCGCCGGAATTTGGGAAATGAAATTCCACCGAATTCCCCTCTTGACACCACCCGCCGGATGTGATACCATACCGAAGATTTAAGGTGAAAAAAGGAGGGGAACAACATGCGGCGGCGAATTGGAACCATGGCGCGGCGCAATTGTTTTCCGGGCGGCACGTTTCGCCTTTCCCATCCTTCCAAATTTGTTTTGAAATCTTCCCTTTGATTTAGGGAAGATTTTTTATTGAACAAATTTTGCTCTGCATTCAAGAAAGGAGATTCGTATGCTGAAAGGGAAAAGCATTCTGGAACCCATGGACATGACCACCGCCGAACTGGAGGAAATCTTTGATCTTGCGGATGAAATCATCGCCAATCCTCCGCGGTTCGCCCATGCCTGTGATGGCAAGCTGCTCGCAACGCTGTTTTACGAACCCAGCACCCGCACGCGCTTCAGCTTTGAGGCGGCCATGCTGCGCCTGGGCGGCCAGGTGATCGGCTTCTCGGAGCCCAACTCCAGCTCCGTGGCCAAGGGCGAGAGCATTGCGGACACCATCCGCACCATCGCCTGCTATGCGGATATCGCCGTCATGCGCCACCCCAAGGAGGGCGCGCCCCGCATCGCCGCCAACAGCACGGACATGCCCGTCATCAACGCGGGCGACGGAGGCCATCAGCACCCGACGCAGACGCTTACGGACCTCCTAACCATCCGCAGGCGCAAGGGCGGGTTTGAAAACCTGACTGTCGGCCTTTGCGGTGACCTCAAGTTCGGGCGCACCGTGCATTCGCTCATCAAGGCGCTTTCCCGCTATGCGGGGGTGAACTTCGTGCTCATTTCGCCGGAGGAACTGCGCATTCCGGATTATGTGCGCCGCGGCGTGCTGGAGGCGAATAACGTGCCCTACCGCGAGGTGAAAAAGATGCAGGACGTGCTGCCGGAGCTGGATGTGCTTTACATGACCCGCGTGCAGCGCGAGCGCTTTTTCAATGAGGACGATTACATCCGCCTGAAGGATCGCTACATCCTTGACGCGGAGAAGATGCAGCTTGCCAATGAGAACATGATGGTGCTCCACCCGCTGCCCCGCGTGAACGAGATTGCGGTGGAAGTGGACAGCGACCCGCGCGCGCTTTACTTTGAACAGGCGAAAAACGGCATGTTTGTTCGCATGGCGCTCATCATGAAGCTGCTCGGCATCGAAGTACAGTAAAAAGGGAGGAAACAGCAATGATTGTAAACAGCATCGAACGCGGCATCGTCATTGACCACATCACCGCAGGCACCGGAAACCGCATCCTGGATTATCTTAAAATCGACACCAAGAAGAACACCGTGGCTTTTATTATGAATGCTACGAGCAAAAAGCACGGCCGCAAGGATCTCATCAAAATCGAAAACGTGACGGACGTTGACCTGACCGTGCTTGGCCTTCTCGATCCGAACGCAACGGTGAACATCATCGAAAACGGGAAAATCGTTAAAAAGATCAACCTTGCGCTTCCGCAGACGGTCACAAATGTCATCAAGTGCAAAAATCCCCGCTGCGTAACGAGCGTGGAGCGCAACGCCCCCCACATTTTCCATCTGATGAACGCACAAACGCGGGAATACCGCTGCGAATACTGCGACGAGATCGTCAGCATGAAAAATGAGTAAGCCGATCTGCATTGCCGGCGGCCGCATCGTGGATCCGGCGCTTGGCCTGGATGCCGTGGGCGAACTGCATCTTTCACAAGGCCGCGTGGCGGCCATCCGTGCCGCGGGCTTTGCTTCGGGCGAACTCCCGGCGGGCGAAAGCGATCGCATCGAAGTGCCGGGCGCGCTCGTGCTCCCCGGGCTGATCGACCTGCATGTGCACTTCCGCGACCCGGGCCTTACATACAAAGAGGACATGGAGAGCGGATGCGCCGCTGCCGCAGCGGGCGGGTTTACGACCGTCTGCATGATGCCGAACACGAAGCCCGTGCTTGACACGGCGGAAGCTGCGGCGGCGCTCTGCGCCCGCGCAGAGGGCATAAACGCCCTGCCCATCGGCGCGGTCACAATGGGCCAGAAGGGACGCGAGCTTACGGATGCGGCTGCGCTCAAACGGGCCGGCGCCTGTGCGCTGAGCGAAGACGGCCGCTCCGTGGCGGATGCTTCCGTGATGCTTGAGGCCATGCGCGCTGCGGCGGAAGCGGGGCTTCCCATCTTCGACCATACGGAAGATGACGCGCTCCCCGGCACGGCGGCAGGCGAGGCCTGCATGGCCGCACGGGATCTCGTCCTTGCGCGGGAAAGCGGCGCGGCGCTGCACCTTTGCCACATCAGCGCAAAGCTGAGCCTCGATTTCATCCGTGCTGCAAAGGCGGCAGGCTATTCCGTTACCGCGGAAACTGCCCCGCACTACTTTACCTTTGACGAAACATGCGCTGCGGACGGAAATTTCAAGATGAACCCGCCGCTGCGCACGGCGGAGGATGTTGCCGCCGTGATCCGGGCGATACAGGACGGCACGCTCGATGCCATTGCCACCGACCATGCGCCGCACAGCGCGGAAGAAAAACAATGCGGTTATGAAAGGGCGCTCAACGGCGTGATCGGCCTTGAAACCTCCTTCCCCGTAAGCTATACTGGCCTTGTACGGGCGGGGCATATCCCGCTTTCGCGCCTCGTTGCGCTTATGAGCGCAAACCCCGCGCGCATCCTTGGCGATCCCAAACGCGGCACGCTTGCGGTGGGCGCATGTGCGGATGTAGCGGTGTTCGATGTGGAGCGCCCGTACCGCATCGATCCCGAATCCTTCCGCTCCAAGGGGCGCAGCACGCCGTTTGCGGGCATGGAGGTCTGCGGGAAAACGCTCCTGACCGTCGCGGGCGGGCGGATCGTTTACCGGAACATGGAATGAGGAAAGGAAACACGCATGATTGACGCATTGCTTTCGCGCATCGACGCGCTCAACAACCCGACCGTAGTGGGGCTTGATCCCACGCTGGAGATGATCCCATCGTATCTGCGGGAGGAGAAATTCGCGCAGTATGGCAAAACGCCCGAGGCTGTAGCGGAGATGTTCCTTGCGTTCAACCGGGCGATCCTTGCGGCTGTGCAGGGGATTGTACCCGCCGTGAAGCCGCAGATTGCCTTTTATGAGCGTTACGGCCTCGCAGGGCTTTCCGCCTATGAAAAAACGGCCGCACTTGCAAAGGAGATGGGCTTTGTCGTCATCGGCGACATCAAGCGCGGAGACATCGGCTCCACCGCCGCGGCCTATGCCGCGCACATCGGCGGCACCGAGATCGCCGGGGAAAGGTTCGACCTTTGGCATGAGGATTTCGTCACCGTGAACCCGTATCTCGGCATAGACGGCATACAGCCTTTCATCGATGCGTGCAACAAAGAAAACAAAGGAATTTTCGTGCTCGTGAAAACGAGCAATCCCTCAAGCAGCCAGCTTCAGGATATCGTTGTGGATGGGAAACCCGTTTACCTGCATGTGGCCGCGCTTGTGGACGAATGGGGCAGGGCTGCAATGGGCGCTTCCGGTTACAGCCGCGTGTGCGCCGTGGTCGGCGCGCCGCACCGGGCGGAGGGCGCGCGCGTGCGCGCAGCTCTGCCGCACACGTTCTTCCTCGTGCCGGGCTATGGCGCGCAGGGCGGCACGGCGGAGGACATCCGCGGCTTCTTCGACAAGGACGGCCGGGGCTGCATCGTGAATTCTTCCCGCGGGATCATCGCGGCATATAAGAAAAACGAAAAATACGGCGAGCGCGGTTTTGCGGATGCTGCGCGGGATGCGGCGCTTGCCATGAAAAAGGACATCATGGGATGAAGCGGGTCATAGCAGCGCAGGTCGAAGGAAACGCGCGCATCGCGCCGGATATTTATCAACTTACCCTGTCCCTGCCGGATGCGGAGGAACCCGCACGGCCCGGGCAGTTCGTGAACGTGTACCCTGCGGATGGCGCACACCTTCTGCCGCGCCCGATCAGCGTTTGCCGGCAGCAGGGCAGCCTGCTGACCCTCGTATACCGCGCTGTGGGCGATGGCACGCGGCGCATGGCTGTGCTGCGCCCGGGCGAAACGCTCCGCGTATCGAGCCCGCTTGGCAATGGCTATGCCCTGCCGGAGCATGGGCATGTGCTGCTTGTGGGGGGCGGCGTGGGTGTGCCCCCGCTGCTTCAGACGGCGCATGCGGCAAAGGCGAAGGGGCTTTCCGTAACGGTTGCCCTGGGATACAGGGACGCGCTGTTCCTGAAAGATGAATTTGCAGCCGCCTCCGATGCGCTCTTCATCGCTACGGAGGATGGCAGCGCGGAGTTCCATGGAAATGTGGTGCAGCTTCTTGCGCGGGAAGCGCTTTCGGAGGAAACCGCGGTGCTTGCCTGCGGGCCCAAACCGATGCTGCGCGCGCTTGCGGCGCTTTGTGCGGAGCGGAAACTGCCGCTTCAGGTTTCTTTGGAAGAACGCATGGGATGCGGCTACGGCGCATGCGTGGGCTGTGTCTGCAAGCTCAGGCAAAACGGAGCGGTGGTGCAAAAGCGCGTCTGTAAGGACGGGCCTGTATTTGATGGAAGCGAGGTGATCTTTGAATGAACGAACCCGATCTTCACATCTCGTTTGCAGGGCTTTCGCTGAAAAACCCGGTCATGACCGCAAGCGGCACGTTTGCGGCGCGCGAAAGCGGTGCGTTCTATGATATTTCGCGCCTTGGCGCGGTCATCACAAAAGGGGTCGCGGCGGAAGCCTGGGCCGGCAACCCGACGCCGCGCATCGCGGAAACCTATGGCGGCATGCTCAACGCCGTCGGCCTGCAAAACCCGGGCGCTGCGGCATATATCGAAAACGAGCTGTCTTACCTTGCAAACTTCGATGTGCCGGTGATCGCAAACCTGGCCGGACACAGCGTGGAAGAATATGTCGCCGTGACGGAACTGCTCAATGAAACCAACGTTGCGATGTACGAACTCAATATCTCCTGCCCAAATGTAAAGGAGGGCGGCATCGGCTTCGGCACGGATCCGCGCATGGCTGCGCGGGTGACGGAGGCCGTGAAGCGCGCCGCGAAAAAACCCGTGATGGTGAAGCTAACCCCGAACGTGACGGACATCACGGCCATCGCGCGGGCGGTGCAGGACGCGGGTGCGGATGCGCTTTCGCTCATCAACACCCTGCTCGGCATGCGCATCGATTTGAAAACAAAGCGTCCATTGCTTGCAAACGGCACGGGAGGGCTTTCCGGCCCCACCGTGAAGCCTGTGGCCATCCGCATGGTGTATCAGGTGCGCCGCGCGGTGAAGCTGCCTATCCTCGGCCTTGGCGGGATCATGACGGGCGAGGATGCGGCAGAATTTCTGCTCGCGGGTGCGGACGCGGTAGCCGTTGGCACGGCGGCGCTCATAAACCCGACCGCGCCGGTGGATGTGCTCGAAGGGCTTGCCGCCTTTATGCGGCGGGAGGGCTATGAAAACATTGCGGCGCTCAAGGCTGCGTTTCAAGGGGAATAAAGGGGGATTCATATGAGCTACAAAGCGGAATTTATCGCATTTATGGCGCGCGCAGGCGTGCTGACCTTCGGTGATTTTACAACAAAGAGCGGCCGCAAAACGCCGTACTTCATCAACACGGGCAACTATAAGACCGGCGCGCAGATCGCGCGGCTCGGCGAATTTTACGCTGCCTGCATCGCGGCGCACACGGAATCCGGCGAACTGCCTTCGGAGGTTGCGGCGCTGTTCGGCCCGGCGTATAAGGGCATTCCGCTTGCGGTTTCCACTGCGGCGGCGCTCGCCCGCATGGGGCGGGACGTAAACTACTGCTTTAACCGCAAGGAAGCGAAGGATCACGGCGAGGGCGGCTCCATGGTGGGCTATAAGCCCAAGGACGGCGACAAGCTCCTCATCATTGAGGACGTCATCACCGCCGGCACGGCCGTGCGCGAAACGCTGCCGGTTTTGCACGCAGCGGCCAGGGTGGAGGTTCCGGGGCTCATCATCTCGGTGGACCGCATGGAACGCGGACAGGGCGAACTGACCGCAATCGAGGAGATCGAGCGGGACTTCGGCATCCGCACCTTCCCGCTTGTGACCGTGCGGGATATCCTTGAAACGCTTTACAACAAGGAGATCGATGGCCGTATCCTCATCGACGGCACGATGCGCGCACGCATGGAAGCATATATGGAAACATACTGCGTCAGCCGGTAAGAAAAACAGAATGCAGCGGGCGGGAGAACTCCCGCCTTTTATCGTTTTTTTCGATAAAAATTCCGTGTAAAACGTAAAAATGATGTGAAACTGCGTTGCAATCCCGCCGGGGATTTGAGACAATAACCTTGCGCGACGGGCGGATTGCCGCCGGCACATAAAAAGGAGAAAACGATGGAAGCGAAGGACATTAAGCTGACAAAGCTTGCAAAATGCGCCGGATGCGGCGCAAAGGTCGGTGCGGGCGTGCTTGCAAAGCTGCTGGAAGGGATTCGGGTACACCATGATCCAAACCTGCTCGTCGGGTTCGACAAGAGCGACGATGCTTCGGTTTATAAAATCAGCGACGAGCTCGCGTTGGTGCAGACGGTGGACTTCTTTCCGCCGATTGCGGACGATCCGTACCTGTTCGGCCAGATTGCGGCTACGAACGCTCTTTCCGACGTATACGCCATGGGCGGCGAACCGAAACTTTGCCTGAACATTATGGCGATCCCGGAATCCATGCCCATGGAAGCGGTGCATGCGCTGCTGCGCGGCGGGTACGACAAGGTTTACGAAGCGGGCGCGCTCATCACGGGCGGCCACAGCATTCACGATGACGAGCCGAAATACGGCCTTGCGGTGACGGGCTTCGTGCACCCGGACAAAATTTTAACCAACTCCGGCGCGAAGCCGGGCGACGTGTTGCTGCTCACAAAACCCATCGGCATCGGCGTGCTTTCCACAGCAAAGAAAGTGGACATGCTTTCCGAGGAAAACGAAGCGCTGATGTACCGCATGATGACTACGCTCAACAAGGCCGCACGGGATGCGATGGTGAAATACGACGTACATGCCTGCACGGACGTGACGGGCTTCGGCCTGCTCGGCCATGCATATGAAATGGCAACGGGGAGCGATACGACGATCACCCTTCATGTGGATGCGATCGACCTTATTCCGGAAGCGCTCGAGCTTGCGCGCATGGGCTTTTTGCCGGCGGGCATGTACCGCAACCGCACGTTTGCGGAGATGGGCGTGGATGCGGGGGATGTGGAGCTTGCCAAGCAGGATCTGTTATACGATCCGCAGACGGCGGGCGGCCTTATGATCGCCGTGGCGGAGCAGGACGCGGACGCATTGTATGCGGAGCTGCAAAAAACCGTCCCAAGCGCGCAGCGCATCGGAACGGTTGCAAGCTATGAAGGCGGGAAGCGAATTATCCTTCGCTGATGGCGCGAATGGCGGCAAGCGCGGCGTCCACATCGGCCTCGGTGCTTGCAAAGCCCAGCGAAAAGCGCACGGTGCCCGTCGGAAACGTGCCGAGCGTTTTGTGCGCGGAGGGCGCGCAGTGAAGCCCGCAGCGCGTAAGGATGCCGAATTCGCTTTCCAGGCGGAAGGCTGCTTCGGCATTGTCAGCGTTTAAAAAATCCACCGAGATCACACCCACGCGGCGGGAAAGCTCCCGCGTGCCGCAAAGGCGCACGTTGGAAAGGCCCGAAAGCCCATTGAGAAAACGGGCGCAAAGCTGCATTTCATGCGCCCGAAGCGCGTCGATTCCCGTTTCTTCAAGGAAGCGGAGCGCTTCTTCCAAACCGTAAATGCCGGGCAGGTTTGGCGTGCCGGATTCAAAACGGTCCGGCAGGTAATCCGGCAGGTATTCGCTGTCTGAAGCGCTGCCGGTGCCTCCGGCGAGAAGCGGTGTGAGCGCATGGGCAAAATCATCCCGGAGCAGGAGCACGCCAATGCCGGAAGGCCCAAGCAGCCCCTTGTGTCCCGGCGCGCAAAGCGCGCTCAGGCTCAGCGCCTGAAAATCGATCGGAATGTGGCCGGCAGTCTGCGCTGCGTCAAGCGCAAAGGCAATGCCATGCTGTGCGCAGATGGCGCCCACGGCCGCCGCATCCTGCACAGTGCCGCATACGTTGGAGCCATGGGCAAGAATGCAGAGCCGCGTGTTGGGGCGAATGAGCGGCAGCAGATCCGCAGGGTCAAACTTCCCTTCGGCATCGCAGGGGATGCGGTCAAATTCCACGCCGGAAAGCTGCAAAAGCGGGCGCATTACGGCGTTGTGTTCCATCGCGCTTACAATGCAGTGATCCCCCGGGTGCAGAAAGCCCTTAAGAATGAAGTTCAACCCGGCGGTTGCGCCGGGGGTCAAAATTACGTGCGTGGGCTTTTCCGGGAAGGAAAACAGCCGTGCGAGGCGTTCCCGGAGGCGCAGCGTCACAAGCCCCGCATCCTGCGCGGCGCCATAAACGGAGCGGTTGATGGTTGCACCGACGGAATCCATGTAGCGTTTCATGCAGGCGCTTACGCCTTCGGGTTTTGGGAACGAGGTTGCTGCGTTGTCGAGATAAATCGTTTGCATGGTTCAATGCTCTCCTTTTCCTCACAAGATGAGCATAGCACAGCAGGCCACAAATGTCACATTGATATTTATGATATCGTCAACTTGAAAGGAAGCAAAATATGCTGGAAATCAGTTTGCGGCAATTGGAAACCTTTGCGGCCGCCGCGGAATACGGCAGCTTTACACGTGCGGCGGAACGGCTGCACCTCACACAATCCACCGTAAGCATGCATATCCAGGCGCTGGAGCAAACGTTGGGCGCCCAGCTGATCCTGCGCGGCGCGCGCAAAAAATTTGCGCTGACGGAGGACGGCAGGCGCGTTTATGCGGCGGCAAAGGAGATCCTCGGGCGCTGTGAGGCGCTGCAGGAGATGCGGGAGAACAAAAGCCGGGAAACGATGAGCATCGGCACTTCCACCGTGCCGGCGCAGTCCCTGCTGCCCCGGTTGATGGCTGGCTTCCTGAAACAGCACCCCGGTGCGCGTTATGTGCTGCGGCGCGGCGACAGCGAGGAGGTGCGCGCCCTTTTGGAGCAGGGGGAAGCCCGGATCGGCCTGCTTGGAGCAACGCTTGATGCGCGCCGTTTCGTTTGCCATGCGGTTGCGCAGGACAGGCTTGTTTTGATCACGGAAAACAGTGCGCGCTTTCAAAAGCTGCAGCGGGAGGGAGCCGCCGGGTGCGATCTGCTGGGCGAGCCGATGATCGCCCGGGAGGAAAGCTCCGGCACGCAGCGCGCCGTGGAAGAATACTTAAGGCGGCGGAACATTGCCCCGGAAGCGCTTCGGATCGTTGCGCGCATGGATAATCCCGAATCCATCAAGGCGGGCGTTTCGCAGGGCATGGGTGTATCCGTAATTTCCAGCCTGGCGATCCGGGAGGAGATCGCTGCGGGCAGGCTGCTTTCGTTTGATCTCACGCCGGATGGCGCGTACCGGGATATCTGCATCGCATGGCGCAGGGATACGGCGCTTACACCGTTGGAACAGCGCTTCGTGCGCTATGTCCGTATGGAAACGCCGAGGCTGGTATAACAGCGCGCAAACGGATGACGCATCCGATTAAGAGCTCATATCATTGGTTTTTTCGATGAAAAACGGGCGCGTATTGGTAAGCGTAATTCGCTATTCTTCGCCGGATGTCCTATAATTTTTATTGGAAACCGCGCTTGACGCGGGCCGTATCATAAAATCGGAATTATGGGGAGAAACGAAATGAAAAAGGTGAATTGGATCGTAGTGATCGCGGGGGCGGTCGTGGGCATTGCGGCAGTGGTACTGACGCTCCTTGGCAACCCGGCGAACATGGGCTTCTGCATTGCGTGCTTCCTCCGGGACATCGCGGGCGGAGTCGGCATGCACAGCGCCGCAAAGGTGCAGTACATCCGGCCGGAAATCATCGGCCTTGTGCTCGGCGCATTCATCATGGCGCTTGCAAAGGGCGAGTTCCGCGCAAAGGCGGGGTCTTCTCCGGCAACGCGCTTTGTGCTTGGCGCATTTGTGATGATTGGGGCGCTGGCCTTCCTAGGCTGCCCGCTTCGCATGGTCATCCGTTTGGGCGGCGGCGATTTGAACGCGCTCGTCGGCATGGTGGGCTTTGTGATCGGCATTTTCGTGGGCGTGCAGTTCCTCAAACGCGGCTTTTCGCTTCGCCGCAATTATACGCTTGAGAAGACGGAAGGCGGCATCCTGCCCGCGCTGATGGTGGGGCTGTTGATCCTCTTTGTGGCTGTGCCAACGCTCTTTAAGGCGAGCGAACAGGGCCCTGGTTCCATGCATGCGCCGGTAATCGCCGCGCTTGCCATCGCGCTTGTGGCAGGCGCGCTCGCGCAGCGTTCCCGCCTCTGCATGGTAGGCGGCATCCGCGACGGCATTATGTTCCAGGACTTCAAGCTGCTTTACGGCTTTGTTGCGATTTTCCTTGTGGTGCTGATCGGGAACCTTGCGCTTGGCAAATTCAAGTTTGGCTTTGAACTGCAGCCCATCGCGCACAGCAGCCACCTTTGGAATGCGCTCGGCATGGTGCTTGTGGGCTGGGGCTCGGTGCTTCTCGGCGGCTGCCCGCTGCGTCAGCTGATCCTTGCAGGCGAAGGCAACGGTGACTCTGCAATCACCGTGTTCGGCATGATCGCGGGCGCGGCGTTTGCACATAACTTCGGCCTTGCGGGCAACCCGGATTCCCTGAACGAAGCGGGTGAGCTCGTGGTTGGCGGCATCTCTACTGCGGGCAAGGTTGCGGTGCTCCTCGGCATCGTGGTGCTGGTAGCAATCTCGCTTTTGAACATGCCGAAGAAGGAAAAAGCAGCGGAATAAGAATCGGGCGTTTGGCCGGAAAGGAATGAAACTATGATTGACGCAAGAGGGTTTACCTGCCCCATGCCGGTGGCGATGGTGCAGAAGGAAGTGAAGAAGAACGCGCCCAAAGAGCTTGTGGTGCTGGCGGACGACCGGTGCGCTGTGGAAAATGTGACGCGCTTTGGCACCAGCATGGGCTATCAGGTTTCCGTTGAGCAGGAAGGTGTAGACTTCCGCCTGACGTTGAAGAAATGACGAAGTATATCGCAACGTTCCATACGCATCTTGCGGCGCTCATGACAAGCCGCGCGCTTACGTCATCGGGCGTACGCGCACAGATGGCGCCCGTGCCGCGTGTGCTGAGCTCCTCCTGCGGTACCTGCGTACGCTATGAGGCGGATGCGCCGCAGCTTGCGTCGATGGACGAGGATGTGGAACGGGTGTACCGCATCGGTGTGGATGAGCGTTACGAGCTTCTTTTTGAAAACGAGTGAGCACGCTTCCCCAATCGCGCAATTGCTGTTATAATTGGGACAAAGATACAGCGATCGAGCGAAATGGAGCGTACAACACATGAACAATCAATTGCTGCGTGAAATTCCCAAGGTGGACGACCTTTTGCGGTCGCCCGCCTTGGTTTCTCTTTGTCAGAACGCGCCGAGAAGCGCCGTGGCGGACGCGGTGCGCAGCGTGCTTGCAGAGCTCAGAAGCAGCGTGCTTACGGGAGAAGCGGCAGCGCTGCCGGACGAAGCGGCGCTTGCAGCACGGGTAGCAGAGTGCGTGAAATGCGCCTGCCGGCCCTCGCTGCGCCGCACCATAAACGGCACGGGCGTGATTTTGCACACGAACCTCGGCCGCGCCTGCCTTGCGGAAGCGGCGGCAGCAGCCGTTGCGGAGGTTGCCCGCGGGTATTCCACGCTGGAATACGACGTTTTAACAGGCGGCCGCGGCGAGCGCTATTCCCATGTGGAGGCTCTCTTGACCGCGCTTACCGGCGCGGAAGCAGCGTTTGTCGTAAACAACAATGCGGCCGCGGTGCTTTTGATCCTTTCCGGACTTGCAGCGGGCGGCGAGGTCGTCGCTTCACGCGGGGAACTTGTGGAGATCGGCGGATCCTTCCGCGTGCCGGAGATCATGGAAAGCTGCGGTGCGCGCCTCAGGGAAGTCGGCACGACGAACAAGACGCACCTTTCCGACTATGAACGGGCGATCGGTCCGGATACGCGCGCGCTGATGAAGGTACACACCAGCAACTTCCGCATCGTTGGGTTCACGGAATCCGTCCCGCGTGCAGAGATGGCGGCGCTCGGCCATGCGCACAACCTTGCGGTGATTGAGGATCTTGGCAGCGGGTCGCTGCTTGACCTTGCGCAATTCGGCATTCAGGGGGAACCCACGGTGCAGGATTCCGTCCGCGCGGGCGTTGATGTAATCTCCTTCTCCGGGGACAAACTGCTCGGCGGGCCGCAGGCAGGCATTATCATTGGAAAGAAACAATATATCGATCGCTTAAAGCGCCACCCGCTCACGCGCGCAATGCGCGTGGACAAGCTGACGCTTGCGGCGCTTGAAGCCACGCTGCGCCTTTATGCTTCCGGCACGGCGTTTGAACAAGTGCCAACGCTCGCCATGCTTGCGGCGAAGCCGGAAACGCTTTTTGCGCGTGCCGAGGCGCTCGCCAGGGTGCTTTGCGCGGCGGGTGCGGAAGCGGAGCCCGTGCCCGTGGAGGATCAGGTGGGCGGCGGCTCCGTTCCCATGCAAATGCTGCCTTCATTTGCTGTTTCGGTATCCCCGGCAGCGGGCAGAAGCGTAGAGGCGCTTGAAGCGGCGCTGCGCCTTGGCGAGCCGCCCATCATCGGCAGGATCGACCACGGACGGTATCTGCTGCATGTGCGCACGCTGCGGGGGGACGATTTTGCGGCGATTGCAAACGCATGGAAGGAGGCGGCGCGGTGAAGCACGTCATCATCGGCACGGCCGGGCATGTTGACCACGGCAAGACCCTGCTCATCAAGGCGCTCACCGGCATCGACACGGATCGCCTTGCGGAGGAAAAAAAGCGCGGTATCACCATCGAACTCGGCTTTGCCCATCTCGATTGGCCGGATGGCACGCAGGCGGGCATTGTGGACGTGCCGGGACACGAGCGCTTCATTAAGAACATGCTCGCCGGTGCGGGCGGGGTAGACCTTGCGATGCTGATCGTTGCGGCGGACGAGGGCTTCATGCCGCAGACGGTAGAGCACCTGAATATCCTGACGCTGCTCGGCATCAGGGATGGCCTCATCGTTATTACAAAAAAGGACATGGTCGATGCAGAGTGGCTTGAGATGGTACAGGAGGAGGTACGTGAGCGCGCGAAGGGTTCCTTCCTTGAAGGGAAGCCCATCCTGTCCGTTTCGGCTTACACGGGTGAGGGCATTGCGGAGCTGAAGCAGGCGCTTTATACGCTTGTACACGCAGCGGCGGAAAAGAGCGTGCGCGTGCCGTTCCGTTTGCCGGTTGACCGCGTATTTTCGGTGGATGGCTTCGGAACGGTTGTGACTGGAACGCTCATCGAAGGCTGCATGAGCGAAGGGGACGCGGCGGAGCTTGTGCCGTCCGGTTCCGAAACCCGCATCCGCAACCTGCAGGTGCATGGGAGCACGGTGCATACGGCATATGCCGGACAGCGCGTGGCGGTGAACCTCGCGGGGCTTAAAAAGACGGATGTGCAGCGCGGCGATGCGGTGGCACGCCCGGGCAGCGTGCGCATCTCGCGCATGCTGGATGTGAAACTGACAAACCTCCGGGACTCCGGGCGGGTCATCACCAATGACATGCAGGTGCACCTTTACCATGGCGCGGCTGTCATGCTCGCAAAGGTGGTGCTTCTTGACCGGGACGCGCTTGAACCGGGGGAAAGCGCTTACGCGCAGCTGCGCATGGCGGAGCCGATTGCTGCCAAAAACGGCGACCGCTTTGTGATTCGTTTTTATTCACCGCTTGAAACCATAGGCGGCGGCATCATCCTTGACGACGCCCCCATACGCCACAAGCGCAATGTGCCTGCCGTGATCGAGGCGCTCCGGATCAAAGAGGGCGGCTCTGCGGGAGATCGCGTGGAGCAAACGCTTGTGGAGCTGAAAACTGCGCTGCCGGCGGCAGCGCAGCTCGCGGCAAAGCTGGGCATGGAAGCGGAGCAGCTCGCAGCGGAACTTGGCGGTTTGCTCGGTGCGGGGCGCATCGTGGAACCGCTGCCGGGGCGCTACATCGATTCCTCTGCGCTTGACGAGGTAGCTGCCTCCTGCAAAGCGCTTCTTGCGGGCTACCATGCGAAGAACCCTCTGCATGCGGGCATGAAGGCCGCAGAACTGCGGCAGAAGCTGTTCAGAGCCATGGAGCAGACCATTGCGGATGCGCTGCTCAGCGAGCTTTGCCGGGAAGGCGTGATCCGCCGGGCCGGAGAACGTTACGCCCTTGCGGAGTTTGAGGTGCGCTACACAAAACGCCAGAATGCCATCCGGGATAAGCTGCTCAAGTATTATCGCGGCGCCGGGATCGAACCCATTACCGTTGAGGAGGTTGCGGCCTCCTTCCCGCAAAACGAGCGGGCTGACTTTAAGCAGGTGATGGACAGCGTCCTTTCCGCCGGCGAGCTTGTAATGCTTTCACCAGAGATCTGCTATCATAAAGAAGCCTATGCCCGTGCGTGCGGGGCGGCAAAGGCACATTTTGCGGAAAACGAGACGATTACCCTTGCGCAGATGCGCGACAGCCTCGGCACTTCCCGCAAATATGCTTTGGCGATTCTTGAATATTTTGACAAAACAGGCATTACGAAAAAAGAAGGGGATTTCCGGCGGCTCAACCGCGGATTCCCACCGGCACAGGCATAATGTGCGTTTTGCGCTTGCCTTATAGGAATGCGGCATGCTATAATGCTTACGCATTTGGGAGCAGATGGGTGCTGGTGTGCCCCGCGGTCTTCAAAACCGTTGCAGGTGGTGAAGAGCTGCCCAGGTGGGTTCGATTCCCACATGTTCCCGCCATGGATCCCCATTGCAGACGCGATGGGGATTTTTAATTATGACAGGGAAATGCAGGCCGCACCAATGCGCCGGGTACTTGAAAAGCTGCCCACAGGGTGGTATCATAACGGCAAATAAGCCGGAAACGGCAAAACAAAAAAAGGAGCAACGCTTTTTGAAAAAGTACGTTAAGCAGGAGATTGTGCGCTGACCGGGAGGAAGGCGTAAAATTTCCGCATTCCTCCCAAAAGGAAAGCCAAATTTGCCTTTAGGAGGAAAGACCCCGTGAACCGTGAGAACAAACGGAAACAATACGAGAAAAACTATTACAAAACCCATGCCTGTGAGGACAGCTTCACCTGTAAAGTCTGCGGCCGCCCCGTGGTTTCCGCAGGCGCGGGGAGCGCGCACAGAAACCATTGCCCCAACTGCCTTTCAAGCCTGCATGTTGATGCGGAACCGGGTGACCGCGCTTCGGATTGCGGCGGCATCATGGAACCCGTGGCGGTGTGGGTGCGCAAGGGCGGCGAATGGGCAATTGTTCATCGCTGCCGCCGCTGCGGCGCGCTGTCATCCAACCGCGTTGCGGCGGACGACAATCCGATGAAACTGATGAGCATCGCTATGAAGCCGCTGTGTGAGCCGCCGTTCCCGTTGGAGCGCATTGAGGAGATGACCGCGCTGATGGGCGGGGCGGGAGAACTGCCGAATCTGAAATGAACAAAAGCATGCGGAGCGCCCAGTTTTGGGCGCTCCGCATGTGCATATGCAAAGAAGCAGGGCATTCGGGATCCGGCGGGCTGGCCAAGGTGCGGAACGAACAATTATATCATTGTATTTTCCGATAATAGAGTGCAAAATGATTGACAAATCATATACAAAACAGCTATAGTAATAACATGCAGAGCAAGCGCTCTGCGCAAAGAGAATACACCATTTGGATGACGAATGCAGGAGACCCGCAATAAGCGGGGCCGAAGGAATAAGCGCCGCAGCTCGCCGGCACGGCGCGAACATCTCAGGCAAAAGGACTGCATTCCGACAAAGCTCTGGAAAGCGAAAGCACCGAAGGCGCAACCTGCCCGAAAGGCGGGGAATCTCTCAGGTTTATGTACAGAGTCAGGCATGGGGTTCCTTCTGTTGCCCAATCGCCTGACCCTGTTTTTTTGTGCATGGAAAACGGGCCGGATGCAAAAACCAGGGAGAGTTGCCATGAAAAATGCGCGTGATTTTTTGATCGTAACAAACAACCCGCTCCTTGCACAATGCATGGGGGATTGCTACGAACTCAGCTTTTTCCCGGACTGCTCTTACCGCGAAATTCTTGTAAAGGTGCGGGATTTGGTTTATGTGGGGCATACTCTCTATACGCACCCGCTTTCCGGCAGCGTAAAGCCGAACGAAACGCCGTATAAATCCATCGCGGTCTCCAAAGTGCCGCACGCGTTTTCTGCGGAACAGGCCGGGATCATCGCGGAGTGCATCCTTGCGGCCGATAAGTTCCCGCCCCGGACACGGGCGCTCAGCGAGGCGGTGAAGCGGGATTTCCAACTGATCGACTATACCCTGCTTGCAGGCGCATTGGAATTCGACGCTGCAGCGGGCCTTAGTAAGATAAAAAATCATGAATAAAAAGGAGGAGGTGTTCGCTTTGAAATTGGAATTGGGTTTCATCGAGATCAAGGACATACAATTTTCAAACGAATGCAAGGTAGAAAACGGCACGCTTTTCGTTGACGCTGAAGCGGTCAAGACCTTCGTTTATGAGGATGACGACGTGAAGGCATGCGTGAAGTCCGCCAGCTTTGACATCGCGCGGCCTGGCGAAAGCGTCCGCATTACCCCGGTGAAGGACGTCATCGAGCCCCGCGTGAAGGTTGAGGGCCCGGGCGGCGAGTTCCCCGGCGTCATTGCCAAGGTCGATACCGTCGGCTCCGGCAGAACGCATGTGCTCCGCGGCATGGCAATCGTCACCGCGGGCAAGATCGTAGGCTTCCAGGAGGGCATCATCGACATGACCGGCCCGGGTGCGGAATATACTCCGTTCTCCAAGCTCTTAAACCTTGTGATGGTGTGCGAACCCGTGGAGGGCGTGCATCAGCATGAGTACGAGCATGCCGTGCGCATTGCGGGCCTTCGCGCCGCTACGTTCGTGGGCGAGCTTGGCCGCAGCGTAACGCCGGACGAGGTCAAGTCCTTCGAGACCTACGGCATCAAGGAAGGCATTGAAAAGTTCCCGGAGCTGCCGCGCGTGGCTTATGTCCACATGCTTCAGAGCCAGGGCCTTCTGCATGACACCTATGTGTACGGCGTGGATGCAAAGCGTTCGCTTACCACCATCCTGTACCCGACGGAGACCATGGATGGCGCGATCATCAGCGGCAACTGCGTTTCCGCCTGCGACAAGAACACGACCTATCACCACCAGAACAACCCCGTGGTGGCGGATCTCTTCGAGCAGCACGGCAAAACGCTCAACTACGTCTGCAACATCATCACCAATGAGAACGTGTATCTCGCGGATAAGCAGCGTTCCTCCGACTGGAGTGCGAAGCTCTGCCGCCTGCTGGACCTTGACGGCGTAATCGTTTCGCAGGAAGGCTTCGGCAACCCGGATACCGACCTCATCATGAACACGAAGAAGATCGAGCAGATGGGCGTAAAAACCACCATCATCACCGACGAGTATGCCGGGCAGGACGGTAAGTCCCAGTCCCTTGCGGATGCCGACCCGCTTGCGGATGCGGTCGTCACCGGCGGCAATGCCAACGAGGTGATCGTGCTCCCGCCGATGGAGAAGGTCATCGGCACGCTTGACTATGTCGACAAGATCGCCGGCGGCCATGCCGGTTCCCTGCGTCCGGACGGTTCCATTGAGGCGGAGCTCCAGGTCATCACCGGCGCTACCAACGAGATGGGCTTCAACCGCCTGAGCGCAAGATAAACGGGAAGGAGAAAGCAGAGAACATGAGTTATCGTGTTGTACATTACATCAACCAGTTCTTCGCCAACATCGGCGGCGAGGAAATGGCGCACGTAGCTCCCGAGCTGCGGGAAGGATTCGTAGGCCCCGGCCTCGCGTTCAACCAGGCTTGGAAGGGCGAAGCGGAGATCGTGGCGACGATCGTTTGCGGCGATTCCCATTTCGCCGAGCATGAAAAAGAGGCAAAGGCACAGATCCTCGCATGGGTCAAGGAAAAGAAGCCCGACCTGTTCATCGCAGGCCCCGCATTCAACGCCGGCCGCTATGGCTATGCCTGCGCCAACGTTGCGCTTGCCGTGAAGGAAGAACTGGGCATCCCGGTTTTGACCGGCATGTATGAAGAAAACCCAGGTGCGGACCTGAAGGACAAGATCCTGATTGTTCCCACGGCCAACAGCGCTGCCGGCATGCGCAAGGCCGCTCCGGTTATGGCGAAGCTCGCGCTCAAGCTCATGAAGGGTGAAAAGCTCGGCGCTTCCTGCGAGGACGGCTACATGCCCAACGGCGTGCGCGTGAACTTCTTTGAAAAGGAACGCGGCTCCAAGCGCGCGGTCGACATGCTCCTCAAAAAGCTTGCCGACAAGCCGTTCACTACGGAATACCCGATGCCCTCTTTCGACCGCGTTGCGCCCAACCCGGCCGTGAAGGACCTTTCCCATGCAACGGTCGCGCTGTGCACCTCCGGCGGTATCGTGCCCAAGGGCAATCCGGATCACATCGAATCCTCCTCCGCGTCCCATTACGGTGAATACTGCATCAAGGGCGTTGAGAAGCTGACCGCGGAAACGTATGAGACCGCACACGGCGGCTATGACCCCGTGTATGCCAACGACAACCCGAATCGCGTCCTCCCCGTGGATGTGATGCGCGAGTTCGAGCGCGAGGGCAGGATCGGCAAGCTGCATGATTACTTCTACACCACCGTCGGCAACGGCACGTCCGTCGCCAACGCGAAGAAGTTCGCCGCGGAGTATGCGCAAAAACTCCTGCAGGCCGGCGTAAATGCCGTCATCATGACCTCGACCTGAGGCACCTGCACGCGTTGCGGTGCAACGATGGTGAAAGAAATCGAAAGGGCGGGCATCCCCGTGGTACATATGTGCACGGTTACCCCCATCTCGATGACGGTCGGCGCGAACAGGATCGTCCCGACCATTGCGATCCCGCATCCTCTCGGCAACCCGGCGCTGCCCGCCGAGGAAGAGTATGCGCTTCGCAGGAAGCTCGTCTCCCGTGCGCTTGAGGCGCTCACGACTGAAGTCCAGGATCAGACGATCTTCGAACTGTAACACAATCCGCCGCCTGCGGGGTTCCGCAGGCGGCCTACCCCAAAATCCGTTTGGAGCATAGTGAAATGAGCAAGATTTACGATGTGATCATCCTGGGTGCAGGCCCTGCGGGCTTGACTGCCGGCCTGTATGCCGGCCGGTCCCGCCTTTCCACCCTCATCATTGAAAAAGGGCAGGATGGCGGCCAGATCGCCATCACCAATGAAATCGAAAACTATCCCGGACAGCAGCTTGAAGGCGAATCCGGCCCCTCCCTGATTGCCCGCATGACCGCGCAGGCGGAAAAGTTCGGTGTGGAGCGCGCGCGGGATTCCATCAAAAGCGTGGAGCTTACCGGCGAGGTGAAGAAGCTCACCGGCACCAAGGGCGAATACCTTGCAAAGATCGTGATCCTGGCTACCGGCGCGTTCCCGCGCCCCATCGGCTGCAAAAACGAAGGCAAGTTCGTCGGCAAGGGCATTTCCTTCTGCGCCACATGTGATGCAGCGTTTTTTGAAGACCTTGAAGTGTATGTGGTCGGCGGCGGCGATGCGGCTGTTGAGGAGGCAATGTACCTCACGAAGTTCGCCCGCAAGGTGACCATCATTCACCGCCGGGACGAGCTGCGCGCTGCAAAGTCCATTCAGGAGAAGGCGTTTGAAAACCCGAAGCTCCACTTTATGTGGGATACCGTTGTGGACGAGGTGGACGGAGACGAAATCCTTTCCAAGATGGTCGTCAAGAACACCAAGACGGGTGAGCTGACCACCATTGAGGCAGACGAGGATGACGGGCTGTTCGGGCTGTTCGGCTTCATTGGCCTTCTGCCCAACACCAGCCTTTATGAAGGCATGGTTGAGATGGAAAACGGATACATTAAGACCGATGCGGATATGCATACGAACCTCCCTGGCGTATACGCCGCAGGCGATCTGCGCGTGAAGAGCCTCCGCCAGGTGGTAACTGCCGCCGCAGACGGGGCGATTGCCGCGATGCAGGCCGAAAAGTATATCGCAAACCTGAAATAACACAAAAGAAACAACGAAGGAAGGGCTTATTATGCTGGAAGTAGATAAAAATACATTTGAGGCGGAAGTACTGCAAGCCTCCGGCAAGGTGCTCGTGGATTTCTACGGCGACGGCTGTGTTCCCTGTGCTGCGCTGATGCCGCACGTGCATGCGTTTGCAGAAACCTATGGTGAGAGCCTGAAGTTCTGCGCGCTCAACACCACCAAGGCCCGCCGTCTGGCAATCAGCCAGAAGGTGCTGGGCCTCCCCGTGATCGCAATTTACGAGAACGGCGAGATGATTGATTCCCTCGTGAAGGACGACGCCACGCCGGAAAACGTCGAGGCGATGATTAAAAAATACGTCTGAGACATTCCGGGAAACGGTAGCAAGCCGCAGGGCTTTCTATAATTCACAGGAAAAGGAGGATGTGGCATGGGCATTTTAGCTGGCAAGAAGGTTGTCGTCATCGGCGACCGTGACGGCATTCCCGGGCAGGCCATCGAGCTTTGCGCCAAGAGCGCAGGCGCCGAGGTCGTGTTTTCCTCAACGGAGTGCTTTGTCTGAACATCCGCTGGTGCAATGGACCTGGAAAACCAGAAGCGGGTCAAAGGGTTTGCCGAGCAGTACGGCCCTGAGAACGTCGTTGTTCTTTTGGGCGCTGCGGAAGGCGAAGCCGCCGGCCTCGCTGCGGAGACGGTCACCAATGGTGACCCGACTTACGCCGGTCCGTTGACAGGAGTCCAGTTGGGACTCAGGGTGTACCACGTGTGCGAGCCTGAAATCAAGGCAGAGTTCGATCCCGACGTGTACAGTGAACAGGTCGAGATGATGGAGATGGTCCTCGATGTTGATGACATCGTGAACGAAATGACCGATATCCGTGAACAATACTGCAAGTATTAAGGTTAGGGACACGCAGGGGGGCGGTGGCAGGAGCCGCCGCCCCAACCTCGTTATGCGGCACATCTTCCGGCTGCGGCACGAAGGGTGTCACGGCGGATCACAAGTGAAAAACAGCCGTCAGGGAACGGCTGAACGAAATAGAGTCATTGCTGAAAGGATGGAACTTCAACATGAAAAGCATAATTAAGGGCGCGGGCTACATCCTCGTCCATACGCCGGATATGGTGATCCACAACGGCACTACGCAGACCACGGAGCGCGTCGTAAACCCGGAAAGCGAATATTTAAAAGAGCTGCCGGAACATATCCGCAGCTTTGAAGATACGCTCTCCTACTATCCAAACCAGGTCTACATCGGCAACGTCACGCCGGATGCGCTTGCGGCCGTGCCGCAGCCATGGCATGACAAAAAGTGCCCGGAGACAAGCCGCTTCGGCCAGTTCGGCCAGATCATGCCGCAGGAGGAGTTCCTGCTGCTGATGCAGGCCTGCGATGTGTTCGACCTTGTTAAGCTCGATGCGGCGTTTGTTGCCGCGCACAAAGCGGCGCTTGCTGCGAACCCAATTATGGATGAGACGATCCTTGCGCGCATCGGCGAAGGCATTGAGGCGGCTGAGGTTGCGCGTCTGGTCGCACAAGAGCATTCCGAAGGACTGTATCACAACGGTGCGCTCGTGGGCTGTGTGAACCGCGCGCACGACATCGACGTGAACCTTTCGGCGCATGTAATGCATGAAAACCTGGTATCCAAGGCGTCTTCCGTGCTGGCGCTGCTTTCGGCCGTAAAGAACGCGGGCATTGAAAAGGATGCGGTTGAATATGTGATCGACTGCTCCGAAGAAGCCTGCGGCGACATGAACCAGCGCGGCGGCGGCAACTTCGCAAAAAGCGCCGCCGAAATTGCGGGCCTCAATGGTGCAACCGGTTCCGACACCCGCGGCTTCTGCGCAGGCCCCGCACATGCGATGGTAGAGGCGGCGGCGCTCGTAGCATCGGGCGCATATAAGACCGTTGTCGTCACAGCCGGCGGCTGCACGGCAAAGCTCGGCATGAACGGTAAGGATCATGTGAAGAAGGGGTTGCCCATTCTGGAGGATATGCTCGGTGGCTTCGCCGTGGTGGTCAGCGAGGACGATGGCGTAAACCCTGTGATTGACCTCAGCATTCTAGGCCGCCACACGGTTGGAACCGGCTCCGCGCCGCAGGCCGTCATCGGCAGCCTTGTGACCGACCCGCTTGCGCGTGCCGGGCTTAAGGTCACGGATGTTGACAAATTCTCCCCCGAGATGCAGAACCCCGACATCACCAAGCCTGCGGGCGCGGGCGACGTGCCGCTTGCCAATTACAAGATGATTGCGGCGCTTGCGGTGAAGCGTGGGGACATCGAAAAGAAGGATCTTGCGAAGTTCACCGAAGAACACGGCCTCACCGGCTGGGCGCCGACGCAGGGGCACATTCCCTCCGGCGTGCCGTATATCGGTTTTGCGCGCAACGACATTCTTGCCGGCAGCATAAAGCGTGTGATGATTATCGGCAAGGGCTCCCTGTTCCTCGGCCGTATGACGAACCTCTTTGACGGCGTTTCCTTTGTGATTGAGGCCAACAGCGGAACGGCTCCCGCCGAAGCCGGTGTGAGCGAGGAAGAAGTCAAAAAACTGATCGCAAAGGCCATGCGCGAATTTGCCGCGACCCTGATGGGCCAGGCCGAATAAGGCAGGTGCACGGTATGGCAAACGTTGAAACAATCATTGCAAAGTCCTTCTTAAAGATGGCGGAAGGGCTGGAAAACGGCTCCTTTGCCGACCGGCCTAAGATTGCCCTTACGGGCATGGGCAGCGAGCATGGCGAGGAAAATGCCATGGCTGCTGCAAAAATGGCTGCTTCACGCGGCGTGGATGTATATTATATCGGCACGCTGACGGCTGAGGGGGTCACCACGGTACCCGTTGCGGACGAGGAGGAAGGCCACAAAAAGATGGAGCAGATGGTCGAATCCGGCGAGGTGGACGGCGCTGTTACCATGCATTTTCCATTCCCGATCGGTGTTTCCACCGTCGGCCGCGCCGTGACCCCGGCGCGCGGGCGCGAGATGTTCATCGCAAACACCACGGGCACCTCGAGCGGCGACCGCGTTGAAGGCATGATCCTCAACGCTGTGGATGGCATCATCGCCGCGAAGGCTTGCGGTGTTCAGAATCCCACGGTCGGTATCCTGAACGTGGATGGCGCACGGCAAACGGAAATGGCGCTCAAAGAGCTCAAAGAGGGCGGCTATGAATTCCAATGGGCCAATTCCGCCCGTGCGGACGGCGGCGCGGTGCTGCGCGGCAACGATGTGCTGCAGGGCACCCCGGACGTGCTTGTGACCGATTCGCTCACCGGCAATGTGCTCATCAAAATGCTTTCGGCGTACACCACCGGCGGCAGCTTTGAGGCGGCGGGCTTTGGCTACGGCCCCGGCATCGGCCGCGATTACGAAAAGCTGATCCTCATCATTTCCCGTGCGTCGGGCGCTCCGCTTATCGCAAATGCGCTGCAATACGCAGCGGAGCTTGTGCGTGGCCGGGTGTTCAGCGTGGCCAGGGCGGAGTTTGATCGGGCGGAGAAGGCCGGGCTCAGCCGCATTCTTGCGGCGCGCAAGGCGGCGCAGAAACCGCAGGCTGCGGAGGAAGAAGTGAAAACTCCTCCTGCGGAACCCTGCACGGCATCCGTTGCGGGCATTGAAGTGATGGACCTTGAGGATGCCGCAAAGGCGCTTTGGAAGGCTGGCATCTATGCCGAGACAGGCATGGGCTGCACCGGACCGCTCGTGATGATGAGCGAGGCGAACCACGCTAAGGCGCTTGAGATTCTCCGCAAGGCGGGCTATGTGAGCTGAAGGAGGCCGGCAGATGAAGGTCATTGACAGAATACAAAAATGCGAACGCGATCTGACCACTGCAGAGCTCATTGACATGGTGGCAAAGGAGAACCGTCAGGTCGATCTTACATTTGATGCAAAGCAGACCGACGAAGATGGCTATCTTTCCTGGGATGCCGAAAATTGGACGAGCGTGGACGGAAAACGGTTCATCCGCAGCTATTCGCTTGGCGGGCGTGTGCTTTCCGAATACAGCACCTACAACAAATACGATATGAAAGGATATTTCCTGCCGGAGGCGGCAAAGGAAGTATACCTGAACTGAGCGACTCTTTTGGCAAAGCGGGCGGACGGGAATACCGAACGCCCGCTTTGCGCCGCATGAAATTGATTTGCATTCAACGGCCCCGGCATGTCAAGTTAAGGGAACGTTAATGTTGCCGCGTGTCGGTTCAATTTTTCGGCAGGATGCGATATAATACCAAACAGGTTGCATTTCAAACCGTTGCAGGGCTTGACTTAAAGCCTTCTTCAAGTGTTAAAATTGGATTGTTTTGAATCCGGCGTTTGCAATGAATCATGAAGGAGAAAAACATGGGGAAACAAAAGGTGCGTAAGGCTGGCATCATGGACATCCTGCGAAGCCCTTATGCACGGCAATTCATCCGAAAGTACAAGTGGAGCTATCTCATCGGTATGGCGGTGCTGATCCTGATCGATCTGGCCCAAACCGAAGTACCCATCATTGTGGGTCGTGTGATCGACGGCATTGAAACAAAAACCATCGGAGAAACCGGCTTTGTTACCGCAGTGCTGACGATGGCTGTAATCGCCCTTATTGTTTTGGCGGGGCGCATCGGCTGGCGCTATTGTATTTTCGGCGCTGCACGAAAGATTGAGCGCGACATGCGCAACGACCTTTTCTCGCATCTGAACACCTTACCGGCTTCTTACTTCCATGAACATAAGGCAGGCGAAATCATGGCGTACATGACCAATGACATCGAGGCTGTGCGCATGACGTTTGCCGTCACCATCATGATGGGCCTTGATGCGCTTGCTATCGGCCTTGCAACGGTGGTGAAAATGATATTTCAGATTGACCTCAGCTTAAGCATCGTGGCCATCCTGCCGCTTAGCTTTGTCGCTTTGGTGAGCACGTTTGTTGGCCGTGAAATGCATAAACGGTTCACCCGCCGGCAGGAGGCATTTTCCAAGGTGGCCGACTTCGTGCAGGAAAAGCTCAACGGCGTAAAAGTGATTAAGGCGTTTGTACAGGAACAAAAGGAATGCTTTGCGTTTGAGGCAGTCAACATGGAATCCCGCACCGCCAACATCCGGGATGCGAAGGTGCAGGCGTTCATGTTTCCGTTCATGCATATGATCGCAGGCTGTTCCATGGCCATCGCCATTGCATATGGCGGCTATATTGCCATCCTCGGGCAAATCAGCGTTGGCGATTTTTCTGCGTTTATTCAATATCTTAACATGCTTGTGTGGCCGATTGCCTCCATCGGCAGGATCATCAATGTCGTTACACGCGGCTCGGCGTCCCTCAAGCGCGTAGAGGCTGTGCTGCAAACGAAATCCGACATTCCCGATCTGCTCCCGGCCGGTGAAGAAGAATCGCTGTGCGGCGACATCCGTGTGGAAAACCTTACCTTCCGCTATCCCGGAACGGATCAGGATGTGCTGCGCAATGTTTCCTTCCACGTGAAGCGCGGGCAGACGCTCGGCATCGTGGGCCGCACGGGGGCTGGCAAAACAACGCTTGCGAACCTCCTTGTGCGTGTGGACGATCCTGCGCGGGACATGATTTGGATCGGCGGCCGGGAAATCCACGACGTTTCACTGAAAACGCTTCGCCGCACGGCGGGCTATGTGATGCAGGATAATTTCCTGTTTTCGGATACGATCCGCAACAACATCGCCTTTGGCGACCACAGCAGGACGTTTGACGAGGTTGTGGCTGCGGCGAAAGCAGCTTGCGTACACGACAACATCATTGAGTTTTCCGATGGATATGAAACCATGGTCGGCGAACGCGGTGTTTCCCTTTCCGGCGGGCAGAAGCAGCGCATTGCAATTGCACGCGCGCTGATTCTCGACCCGGAAATCCTGATTTTGGACGATGCCGTTTCCGCCGTGGATACGGATACCGAGGAGCAGATCCTTCGCAACCTTGCCGCACTTCGCGCAGGCAAAACAAACATCATCATTGCGCACCGCATCTCCACGCTGCAGCATGCGGATCAGATCATCGTGCTTTCCGGCGGTACGATCACTGAAATGGGAACCCATGAGCAGCTGGTTGCCGAAGGCGGCATGTATGCGGATCTGTATCACAGGCAGCTGTTGGAAAAGATGAAGAAGGAGGAGTACGCGCTGTGAACGGGAAAGCGAAGGCAGCAGAAAAGGCGAAAGCCGCAAGGAAAGTCTCCCCGAACCGCAGGCTGCTCGGCTATGCGAAACCCTATGCCGGCTGGTTTGCGCTGGCGCTTGCAATCATTCTCATCCTTGTGTGGCTTGAACTGTATCAACCTCAGATCCTGGGTGAGGCTGTAGATGACTTTGTATCCAAATACGAAGCGGCAAACAACGAAGGGTTCACGCTTTCCCAACTGAAGGAGCTGCGTGCGGAAGACCTTCTCGGCGTGGTAAAGCTGGGCGGGCTGTATCTTGCTACGGTGCTTGCGGTAATGGCGCTTACCTATGCGCAGGCGGCGATCCTCGCCACAGTGAGCCAGAAGATTATCTACAACTTGCGCAACGATATTTTCTCTCACATGATGAAGCTGCACGTAGGCTTCTTTAATGAAAACCCAATCGGCAGGCTTGTGACACGCGTCACGAACGATTGCGAAACGGTGAACGAAATGTTCACAAGCGTTATCGTGAATATTCTGAAAAGCTGCTTTGTTCTTGTGGGTGTGATCGCAGTGATGCTTTCGGAAAACGTGAAGCTCTCGCTTTATATTTTCATCGTGATTCCATTCATCACCGTTGCAACATTTGTGTTCCGCAGCGCCACGCGGAAGATCTACCGCGCCATGCGGGCGAAAATATCCGAACTCAACGGCTTTGTTGCGGAACATGTATCGGGCATGAAGGTCGTGCAGGTATTTACAGCCGAAAACGATGTGCGGGGGGATTTTGAAAACCGCACGGAGGAACTGCGCAAAATCAACATGAAGCAGCTGATTACCTTTGCACTGTACAGCCCGGTTTCTTATGTTATGAACATTGCGGCGCTTGCGATCCTCATTTTTGTGGGCGGCAACATGGCGCTTGAAGGCATTGTTACCATCGGTACGCTCGTCGTATTCCAGCGCTATATCAACAAGTTCTTCCAGCCAATTCAGGAGCTTGCGGAGCAGTTTAACACCATCCAATCCGCCAACGCCTGTGCAGAGCGCATCTTCTGGCTGTTGGATACAGAACCTGAGATTAAAAACGACCCGGATGCAATTGAGATGGATTCCTTCAAGGGAAAGATCGAATTTAAGAACGTGTGGTTTGCCTACCGGGACGCAGAATGGGTCCTGCAGGATGTATCCTTTACGGTGGAACCCGGGGCCCGCGTAGCTTTTGTGGGGGCAACCGGTGCTGGAAAGACAACGATCCAGAACCTGATCTGCCGCTATTACGATGTGCAGAAGGGCACAATTCTGATCGACGGCATAGATATCCGCAAGATCCGCGTTGAGGATCTCCGGCGCAACATAGGTCAGATGCTGCAGGATGTGTTTCTCTTTACGGGTGATGTCAAGGACAACATCCGCCTGAACGAAACGGAAATCACGGACGAAGAGATTGTTTCGGCAGCAGAAACGGTGAACGCGGCGGGCTTTATCTCTGAGCTGCCGGGCGGCTATTCTCACGAGGTAATCGAGCGTGGCGCGGCGTTTTCCGCTGGCCAAAGGCAGCTTCTGTCCTTTGCGCGGACGCTCGCATTCAAGCCTTCCGTGCTTATCCTTGATGAGGCAACTGCAAATATCGATACGGAGACTGAGACGCTGATTCAGGATGCGCTTGGAAAGCTGATGGAAGGCAGAACGACCATCATCGTTGCACACCGGCTTTCCACCATCCAGAATGCAGATAAAATTATCGTGATGCACAAGGGCCGCATTATGGAAGAAGGCAACCATCAGGAGTTGCTCAGCCGGGGCGGGATCTACTATAAGCTATACAAACTGCAATATGAGCATGACGTTGCATGATTGCCTGAAACGATTGAAACTGGAGAAGGCGCGCCACCCGGCGCGCCTTTTGTCTCTCCGGAATTTTCCGGGCAGACGGAAGCCATGCTTTACGCAAGCCCGAGCGCACGTGCAAGCGTTGCAACGAGGAAGCAGACAACAAGCCCGGCAGCGGTGGGAAGCAGAAACGCAAGCAGCGTCCATTTTATGCTGGCGGTTTCTTTTTTTATGGTAATAAGCGTTGTGGAACAAGGCCAATGCAGCAGGGAAAAGAGCACCGTACATACCGCCGTAAGCCACGTCCAGCCGTTGTTGATGAGGAGCGTGCGCATTTCGTTCAGCGCAGGCAATTCCGAAAGGCTGCCTGTGGCCATGTACCCCATAATTGCAATCGGGAGCACAATTTCGTTTGCGGGAATCCCGAGGATAAAGGCCATCAGGATTACGCCGTCAAGCCCCAGACAGCGGGCAAACGGGTCAAGAAACGCCGTGCAGCGCGCGAGCACGCTTACGCCGCCGGCATCAAGGTTGGCAAACAGCCAAAGGGCCAGCCCCGCAGGGGCGACAACCGCAACGGCCCGCCCAAGGACGAAAAGCGTCCTGTCCAGCACAGATCGGACGAGTACCTTGCCGATTTGCGGCACGCGGTAGGGCGGCAGCTCCAGCGTAAAGGAGGAGGGAACGCCCGAAAGCACTGTTGCCGAAAGCAGGCGGGAAAACAGGAAGGTGAGGGCAACGCCCAGCACGATAACCCCGGTCAACAGCACGGAAGAAAGCAGCGTCTGCTCTGTTTCTGCGCTGGCTCCCACGAAAAACATGGCAATAATTGCAATGATGGTGGGAAAACGGCCGTTGCATGGCACGAAGTTGTTTGTGAGGATGGCGATGAGCCGTTCCCGCGGGCTGTCGATAATGCGGCAGCCGATTACGCCTGCGGCGTTGCACCCAAACCCCATGCACATGGTGAGTGCCTGTTTGCCGCATGCATGGCAGCGTTTGAAGCTATGATCCAGGTTAAAAGCGACGCGGGGAAGATAGCCAAAGTCCTCCAGCAAGGTGAACAACGGGAAAAAGATGGCCATTGGAGGCAGCATGACGGAAACGACCCAGGCAAGCACGCGGTACATGCCGAGTACGAGCGCATCGTGCAGCCAGCTCGGCGCGCCAAGCCGCTGGAACAGGAGCGACAGATGATCCTGCAGGGCAAACAGCCACTTGGAAAGAAGCGCGGAAGGATAGTTGGCTCCCGCCAACGTGATGAAAAAGACCAGCGAGAGTAAAAGCAGCATCACGGGGATGCCGGTCAGCCGGCCGGTCAGCAGGCGGTCGGCGCGGAAGCGCCGCGCATCGGCTGCGGGGTTTCCATGCGTTACACAGGCGCCGCAAATGCGTTCCGCCTCTTGGAAAATTTCTTCCGTGCGCTGAACAGGGTCATCGCAAAGCGGTTGTGCCGCCTGCACATGAGGCAGGCACGCGGTACGCTGTACGGCATCCATGAGCTCGGAAAGCCCCCTGCCGCTGCGTGCGCTCGCACCCACCACGGGTATGCCCAAATGTTTGGAGAGCCCTGCAATATCGATCTGAATTTGTTTCTTTTGCGCTTCATCCATCAGGTTCACGCAAAGGACTGCGCGTTCTGTAACGGCCCGCGTTTGCAATGCAAGGTTCAGATTACGTTCGAGACAAGTCGCATCGCACACGATGACAGTTACATCCGCTTCGCCGCTTAGAATAAAGTCACGCGTGATTTCCTCCTCCTGTGAATGGGCACACAACGAATATGTGCCGGGCAGGTCCACGATTACAAAACCATGCCCGCCATGCTCACAATACCCCTGAGCGCTGCCAACGGTTTTGCCGGGCCAATTTCCGGTGTGTTGGCGCAAGCCGGTCAGCGCATTGAAAACGGTGCTCTTGCCCACATTTGGGTTTCCTGCAAGCGCAACAACAAAATCGCTTTCACTGCGTTTCACAATCGCTTCACCCAGCGCGTTTGTGCGCGCACCCATTGTGTCCGCCGTCATTCCCATATGCTGTCCTCCAGGAGGCGCACGCGCGCGGCATCCTCACGCCGGAGGGCAATGACCGCGCCGCGCACAAGGTATGCGCGCGGTTCTCCGGAGGGCGCAGCATACAGGCATTGCACGCGCGTGCCTTCTGTAAAACCAATGTCCAAAAGCCTGCGTCCCATGGGGCCGGGCGCATCCATCTGCGCCACATCCGCAGAGCGGCCGGCAGGCAAGTCCGAAAGCATGTATTCAGGCAACATATCCGCATCCTCCGCAACTCAATGAAATGAATGCATACGCATCGTTGGGCGCAATGCGGCCTTGGATCAACAATGCATATATGACACAATATGCGCAGCCTTAGGGAGCGGTGCAGCAAAAAAGCTTCCACTTGTGGAAAGGGAAGCTTAAAAGGAAATACATATTAGTGGTGTGCAAAATGCAAAGGAAAGCAAAACAGGAGGACGTTATTCAATGCCGTTTGCTTTAAAATAAGCCTTTGCCTTTTCAATGCAATTCCTTGCATGGCCGGCCACGCCATATTTGCTGATGTTTTCAAGGTTGGGAAGCTCAATGGAAAGCGGAATATTCGGCAGCGCCTTCACCATGCCCGCGATGTCCATTACGCCATCACCCGCATAAAGGCGGCATTCGCGCGCGGTGAAAAGCATCAGATCATCCTTGATGTTGTCAAGCACCGGATCGCCACCAGGGCCTGCCGGGCCATCGCAAAGATGGATAAAGTTAAAGTACTTGGAGTTGGTTCGCGCAAGCTCTTCAGCCGTAACGCCGGCGCGGCCAGCATGCAGCGTATCCACCATAATATATACATTGTCGCGCGCAAGCGCATCAATGAGCGTGATGGCTTCCTGCAGGTTGCGAACGCCTGCCCAGGGAAGGAACTCTATGTTGTATCGGAGACCGTATTGCTTGGCCATGTCCGCAACGTGCGCTGCGGTTTCAGTGTACCAGGCTCTGTCGCGTGTCCAAATGCTGCCGAGCACATCCGTTGCGCCAAGCTCCGCCGCCTTCTCAAAAGCGGATTCATATTCCGAAACATCGAGATCCGGGCGGATGCGCGCAAGCTCAATATCCATCAGCGGCATATCATATTCTTTGAGCGCGGCCCTTGTTGCGGCAAAAAGCGCGGGATCCTTATCAAGCAGAAATTCCGGTTCACCCGGCAAATGCATGGAAATGGTGCGCAGGCTTACGGAGTCATAACCGCATTCTTTCGCAATCCTGATTTGGTCCATTGGATTTGTGCCGGGGATAGTAAGGTATGCGAGTGAAAATTTACGCATAGATAGTTGTCTCCTTTGCAGTAAAATATATGAAAAGAGGGATAAACAGCAGCGTGGTGATCCTACGCAAACGGAACCATCGCGCTTTTGCATATTGCTCTATTCTTCGGGAAGTCTGGGAATTTTCTCCCGATTCAATTGCGCTGAACAGTTTATAATTACGCTCACAGCGATGATCACGGTGCCGATATAAAACGTGGGCCGGAACTGCTCGTTCAGCAACAGCGCGCCAAGGATTGCTGAAAACATGGCTTGAAGGGGATAAAAAAGGGAGCACACGCTTGCCTCCAGCAGGGAGAGCGCCTTTGTCCAAAAATATCCGGCTACCCCCGTGCCGAAGATGCCCATATATAACACCGCGAGGCCGGAGCCCAAGCTGCATTGAAATCCGCCGTTTAAGGCAATATCGGCCACAGCAGAAGGGATATAGAACAGCAGGCTTATAATGATGCCATAAAGCGTCACTGTCATGGCGCCATATTTTGTGGTAAGCTTTCGCATGCTTACGGAAGCAAGCCCCCACAGAACGATTGCAAGCAACGAAAGCAAAACGCCCGCAATTTCACCGCTGCCGCTTGCCCCACTGCTGATGACAAGCGCGCCGAGGACAGAAAGAAGAATGCAGATGATCTTTCTTATGCCGATGCGCTCATGCAGGAAGATTGCAGCGAAGATGCTGATGCTCACCGGGTTAAGGGAGTTGATCAGTGCGGCCGTTGACGCACCGGCAAGCTGCACGCCGAAAATGTTTACAACCGTCATCAGGTAGTAACCGAGGCCGCCGATAATGAACAGATACTTCCAGTCTGCCCTGTCGATCTTCACGCGAAGGTGAGAACGCTTGAGCGGAACCATTACCGCAAATGCGACAATATACCGCCCCGCTGCAATTGTAACCGGCTGCATTGTTTCCATGGCATATTTGCTTGCCACATAAATGCTACCCCAAATGAAGAAAGTTGCGAGCAGCAGCAGATATGCCTGCCCTTTCCCTTGAAGGATGTTTCCTTTCATCCGAATCTCCTCATCTGTTCAGCATCAGAAGCACTGCTCGTAGACGCGCAGCATCTGCTGCAATGCCTTCTCAAGAGTGGCGCGGGGACAGGCAATATTCATGCGTACAAACTGTTCTCCTTCGGTCCCGAAGCCTTCCCCTTTGCTGATGCCAACGAGGCACCGGTTGATGAAGAAATCGTAAAGCGCATCCTTATCAAGCCCGAGCGCTGAGCAATCCAACCACATAAGGAACGTGGCTTCGGGACGCACCAGGCGGATTTTAGGCATATGGGCGCGCAGAAACGCATCCAGATAGGTTACATTTCCCTCGAGATAGGGAAGCAGCTGTTCCAGATATTCATCACACTGCGTATAGGCGGTAACATAGGCCGGCAAAGAAAACAGGCATTCCTGCACGCTGTTGTTGCAGAGCAGCTGATATTCAAAGCGCTTACGGATGGCGGGGTTGGGAATAACCGCGCACGAACCGCGGAGCCCCGCGATGTTAAACGTTTTTGTTGGGGCGTAGCACAGAACCGTGTTATCCTCCAGAGCCTTGTTGCCAATCGCAGCAGGCGTATGCCGGCTGCCAAAAAGCATGAGATCGGAATGAATCTCATCGCTGATGAGAAGCACGTTGTTCTCGGCGCAGATTCTTGCAACCCGGTCCACTTCATCCTTGCTCCAGCAGCGCCCGACGGGATTATGCGGATTGCAGAAAACCATCAGCTTTGCCTCAGGCCTTGCAGCCCGCTGTGCAAGGTCTTCAAAATCGATCGTATAGCGGCCGTTTTCATAGCGCAGCGCATTGTTGGAGAGCGTTCGCTTATGGTCTCTGATCGCATGGATAAAAGGATGGTAGACCGGCTGCTGGATAATGATTTCATCCCCGGGCTCCGTGAACGCCTGAATCATCGTGTAAATGATTGGAACGACGCCGGTGGTAAAGACCATCCATTCCTCCTGCAGTTCAACGTGGTGCTGTTTTAGAATCCACCTTTTGGTGGCGGAACGAAACGCATCCGTTCGGTAGGGGTAGCCAAAAATTCCATGGCGAACCCGTTCTTCCAACATGCGGCGGATGGGCTCGGGTGCAACAAAATCGCCATCGGCGACCCACATCGGGATTGCATCCGCGTTGCCTACGCGCGCTTTTACGTTGTCCCACTTGGATGAGTTGGTGTTTTTTCTGCAAATTACCTGATCAAAATCATAATGCATAGCTTTTGTTCTCCTTTGCTGCCGGGCTGTATTCGGACAGATAGTCTTGCGCAACCTGCGCATAGGCTGCCGCACCACGGTGCAGGATGCTGTCGTCAAACGTAACGCGGGGATTATGCCCGGGGTAATGCGCGTTCTCGGGGGAACGGCTTAACAGCTCAAACATCACGGCCGGCATTCTTTGCCCAAAGAGCGCGAAATCCTCGCTGACCATGTTTCGCTTTTCCTCTAATGGCCCGACACCCCGTCCCGCGGCCCTTTCAAGATATCCCTGTGCTTTTCGGGCCAGTATGGGGTCGTTAAACAGGCTGGGGACGCTCGCTTCAAAAACCAGCTCCGCATCAACCCGGTGCGCCTTGCCGATGAAGGCAACGGTTTCCCGCATGCGCGTGTGGAGCTCCCTGCGCTCCTGCTCGTCCATCATGCGCAGCGTTCCTTTAAACCAACAGCTGTTGGGAATGATGTTGTGCGTTTCCCCGCAATGAAACGCACACACCGATAAAGCGCCCGCAGTTCGAGGATCCTTTTCGTTGTTCATCATAGCGATGAAGGCCTGCGCGATTTCCATCGCAGGGTAGAGCGGGTTGCGGCCTTGGTTCGGCGTTGAACCATGTGCGGATTTGCCGGTTACCGTGACTGCAAAAACATCGCTTGAGGACATATAGCCGCCCTCCGGGCAGACGAACGTTCCGCTCTCGTGCGTATTCGTGGGAAAAATGTGCAGCGCAAAAGCAAAGTCCGGTTCCGTGGGCAGCTCCTGAAGAAGCGCTTCCGCTCCGCGCATAATTTCTTCCGCCGGCTGAAAGCATATAAGGACTTTGCCCTGAAGCTCCGCCTCATGCTGCTTCAGCATCGCCGCAGCGCCCAACAGCATTGCCATGTGCGTATCATGGCCGCAGGCATGCATCATACCCGGATGCTCTGAGGCGAACGGAACGCCGCTGCACTCCGTGAGCGGCAGCGCATCCATATCTGCGCGGAGCAGGATGCAGGGCTTTTCCTTTCCGCCGAGCTCCGCTAAGACCCCGCCGCATTTCAACTGCCGTGGTGTAAGGCCGATTTCGCGGAGCGCTTCGCACAGATGTGCCTGCGTTTTTGGGAGCTCAAAGCCAAGCTCGGGATGGCGGTGAAAAAAGTGGCGCTGTGCTGTAATCCATGCGGCATGGCGCTGCGCTTCTTCAAAGTAGTTCATCATTTTTGCAGCATGACCTCAAGGATCAAATCGTTTGTTTCGCGCATGCCGTCCCTTGCGACGGTGCATACGCTGCTGATGGAGCGTTCAACGCCTTTTTTAACAATGCCGTCTCCGCCATAGAACTGCTGGCCGCTTGCATACATGGTGTATCCCATGATGCCGGCATCCACCGCTGCCGAAATTTTGGCGGCACAGGAAGATTTGGCGCCATCGCAAAGCATTCCGGAAAGGATTGCAAGCGCATTTACAATGGTATGGCAGATTACATCGTAATCCGCTCCCTGAAGGTAGGCAATGCCGCACCCTGCGCCAACGCCTGCGCAAACCGCTCCGCAAAACGCGGAAACGCTGCCGATCCCCGTTTTTTGATGGATGGTTACAAGATCAGAAAGCACCAGAGCCCTGTAAAGCTGTTCATGGGTGCTGCCGAGGTGCTCGGCGTAGACGAGCACCGGCATGGTGGCGGTTATGCCCTGATTGCCGCTGCCGGAAAGGATGACGGCCGGCAATTCACAGCCGTTCATGCGCGCATCGCTGCCTGCGGCAGCCGCAGCACGCGCCAGCATGCGGACATCGCCGTTGCTTTGCTGCTGCGTAATGCGCCCGATTTGTGCCCCCCAACGGTTGGTGAGGCCTTCTTTGGCAAGCGCGCTGTTGTATTCAATTTGGCGGGAGATCGCATCTGAAACATCTTCGAGCGCAACGGAATTCACATAGTCCCAAATGCCCTCAACCGATAAAACGCTCCTGTCGGCAGAAGTGTTCTGCGCGCTTGCATCCTCTGTTTTGTCCAAAAGCACGCATCCATCCTTTTCAATCCGGATGATGTTTGTGTGATGGTGGGAGATGGCCAGCCGCGCAGTGTGGCCTTTGCCCCAAACCGTGATGTCAATATAGAACATGATCCCGTTTTGGGCATGCTTCACGAGAATGGGGGTTGCTTTAAGATAATCCTCAATCCGGTCGATTTGCGCCGGCTGCATGTGGGCAAGCACCTGCAGCTGTGCGGTTTCATCACCGCCGACGATGCCGGCGGCAACAGCGGTTTCAATCCCTTTTCGACCGCCGGTATTTGGAACAATTACGCTTTTAACGTTTTTGATGATGCTGCTGCTGACTTCCAAAACGCAACGCTCCGGCTCGCAGCCGAGCAGCGCGCGGCATTTTGCAGCGGCGTAGGCAATGGAAATGGGTTCGGTACATCCCATGGCGGGAACCAGCTCTTCCCGCAGAATCCCCGTATATTGCTGGTATAAAACACTGTTTCTTTCCATATTGCGCTCCTTTCGGCAATCGGCCGGCACGCTGCGGAGCATGCCGGCTTGGTCAGCAGGGCTATAAACTACCTGCTACGGGCTTTACCTGGAACCGGAGAAATGTTACTCTGCGTGGATTCTTCCGCCCTCTGCAATCAGGGCGTCCGAGAGCATGGAGTAGGGGAGGGTAGCCGCCGTTAATCCGTGCTTCAGGCAGAGGGCGGCCGCTAAGCCTGCAGCCTGGCCGGAGCAGGCGGAGCCGGGGATGACACGGACGACCACCCAGGCCCAACCGTCCGCGGAGACGGTTCGGCCAGCCGTCCAAAGGTTTGGGTATTCCGGATTGTATAATGAGCGATATGGAATTTCATACCATTCGCCGACAGCCAAAAAGTCCGCGACCGCAGCGATGGAATCCGGTAGCCTGCGGCACAGGTCGGACTCCTGCACGGAATAGGCGCCCACGATGTGGCGGGTTGTTCTAAACTGCGCCATGGTGGGGAGAATGCTGAGATCGCGCGCAAAGCGGTCTTCATTGCGCATGGAATCAAGCATCATTTTCCGGCCTGTCAAAACATATTGGGTGACATCTTCCGCTGTGGTGCCGCTGATGAGCGGTACGCCTTCCGGGTGGCCGTTCCCCCTTGGGCCGGAGCCGAGGAGCGTCCATTTGCGCGCATGGATGATGTTCTTTTCCGAAAGGGCAGAGGCAGCCGATTCCATATCCGCGCGGTAGGCAAGATAAGTCATGTAGTTCTGCCCCGTTACGCACGGCGCGCCGGCACGGCAGAAAATATCAGCGTCCCCCGTGGCGTCAATGACTGCGCGAGCGCGGTAAAGCCCACGCCCTCCCTTGTTTTCCACAAGCAGCCCCACGCATTGCTTCTGTTCCATGACGGGAGCTACAACCTGCGTGTCAAACAGGATTTCTACGCCGGCATCCAGCACAAATTCATCCAACGCCATAGCGAACATGGCCGGCGAAAAAAAGGTTTTATATTTCCCGCCATCCGGGGAAGCCGTATCCGGATCGTCGCGCCACTGTTCAGGCAAAACATCCGGACCGTAACGCATGCACAGCTTCATCAGCTCCGCACCCATGCCGTATATGATTTTATGCCCTTTTCCATCGCAGATGGGTTCATAAAGGGAAATCAATCCCTGTGTGGCAAGACCGCCGAAAAGGATGCCCTTTTCGAGCAAAAGCACTCGCTTGATTCCGGCGCGCCGCGCCGCAACGGCGGCGCAGACGCCTGCAACGCCGCCGCCGGCAACAATAATATCATATTCCCCTAAAACTGCGGTATTTAATTGTTCGTGGAATACCTGCATTTTAATCCCCCTGTGGATGAAAGCGTCAGCCGATTTTGGGAAGCGCACGCATGGCGTTCAGCAAGTAAGACAAATCCTCCTGCCTGGCTACTGCCATGGCATAGTCATACAGGCTCTTCTGCTGATCGGGTGCCAAAGCATCCCTTGTGAGGCCGCAATACTTTTCATAAAGCATTTCGTCCGAATATACCACATGAACGTCGGTGGCGTTATATTCCATTTGATAAACGCGGCCATCCTTCATGCGGACTTCAACAATGCAGGCACGGATTCCTTTTGGACCATCCCCATAGGCGTCATGGCGTTTTGCAGTAATTTTGCCGCGCAGTTCCGCATATTTTGGATCTTTCAGCTTTTCGGCAGTAAACGCATCCGGCGTAAGCGAACGCTCGATCAGCGCTACCGCAACGGTATAATACAGGGAAAGCCGCCCGGAGGTGGTATTGGGATTACGCCCAACGCCGTTGTTCAGATCGTAAGAATACGGATAGGAATCCACGAGCACCGACTCAATTTCCGCGGTGTCGATGTTGTATTTTTCCTGCAGGGCAAACGCTGCATTTACTGCCGGATTAACCGCAAAGCACGCCGGATATTGCTTGATGGAAAGCCAATTGATGAGATAGGGTTTCCCAAACGCGATCTCTTTCCCGGCGTCACCCTGAAATACGGTGCTGAGGGACTTGATGCCGTCAAGCACATGTTCGGCACCCGTCAGCCCACGCTGTGCCGCATCGACGGCAAACATGGCAAGATGGACGCCCCAACCGCCGTATAAGTCCTTGGTATCCGCACCTTCAACAAAGCTGACGAAGGGGCATACCGGCAACAACGCCGCCGCAATGCCGAAAGCGTTGCAGAGCTGGTCAAGGCTCAGGCCGCGCATCAGGCCGGCTGCAGCAACGGCGCCAAGCCCGCCGACAAAGCCGGGGTTATGCAGGCCAAGCTCCCGGATGCGGTCGATGGCCAGCATGGCCATGCGCGTGCAGACATCATATCCGAATACGACCGAACGCACGACATCGGCAACGCTTCCGCCATATTGCTCATAGGTTGCGAGCACGGAGGACCAGACGTAAATGCCGGGATGCGCGGATGCCTTGGTGCCGTCATTCAGCTCGAGGCTGGAAAGGCGGCATGCGTTGGAAAACGCGGCGATTGCGGGCGCTGCCGGCTGGGGGTCCGCCCATATGGAGGCTTTACCGCTGCCGGCAGGTTCCGTTGTCCGGATAAACGCAAGCAATTTTGCGCAGCTCTGATGGGAAGCCGTATAAATGCTGCCGCCGAGGTAGTTCACAAGGGAACGACCAACCTGATGCAGGGTCTCCTGATCAAAATCCGTTACAGTACAATGGACAAAATGCTCGGCGATTGTACGAAAATAGCTCTGTTCCATTCGTTCTCCTTACTTTAGGCCGTTGATTGCGCAAACATGGTGGCACGCCACATAATGTTTCGGCAGAACCTCTTCAAGCTCGGGGGTCTGGCACGAGCATTCTTCGGTTGCATAAGCACAGCGCGCAGCAAAGCGGCAGCCGGGTTCGGGATCGATCGGGGAGGTGATCTCGCCTCTCAGGATGGTGCGCCTGCGCTCCTTGTGAATATTGGGTTCGGGAATTGCGGAAAGCAGCGCCTTGGAATAGGGGTGGAGCGTGTGCTCAAACAGCTCGTCCGCATCGGATTTTTCAACCATGTTGCCGAGGTACATCACGATGATGCTGTTGGAGATATGCTTCACAACGGACATATCATGCGTGATGAACATATAGGTAAACTTGCGCTCCTCCTGCAAATCCTGCATCAAATTCAAAATTTGAGCCTGAATGGATACATCCAGAGCGGAAACCGGTTCGTCACAGACGATGAATTCAGGGTCCAAGGCAAGCGCGCGCGCAATGCCGATCCTCTGGCGGCGGCCGCCGTCCAGCTCATGCGGATATGCGTTGGTAAAACGCTCCGCAAGGCCAACCGTGTCCATCAGATCACGGATGCGCTTATCCAGATCTTCCTTGCTTTTGCAGACATGGTGAATCTGAAGGGGCTCCGCAATGATCTGGCTGACGGACATGCGCGGGTTCAGGGAAGAAAACGGGTCCTGAAAGATCATCTGCATCCTGCGGCGGTCATCAAGCGAGCTTGGGCGCGCCGTAATATCCTCGCCATGGAACAGAACTTTGCCTTCGGTTGCCTCAAGAAGCTTGATGATGACCCGGCCCAATGTGGATTTACCGCACCCGGATTCACCCACAACGCCCAAGGTCTGGCCCTGCTCAATGGTGAAGCTGACATCATCAACCGCGTGGAGCATGCCATGGTTGGTTTTAAAATACTTTTTTAAATTCTGAACTTCAATCAATGTATTTGACATCCTGACCTCCATCACTCGCCTTATTCACAGCGAAGGCACCGTACATAATGTCCCGGCGAAACTTCTGTCTTAACGGGCATGCGGGATTTACAACTTTCCATACAATCGGGGCAGCGAGGGTGGAATGGGCAGCCTGAAGGCAGATCCACCGGGTCGGGCATCAAGCCGTCAATGGGAACAAGGCGTTTGCTTTTGATTGACAGGCTTGGCAGCGATCCAAAAAGGCCCTTTGTGTACGGATGCTTTGTATTATCGTATACGTCTTCCAGGGATCCCATTTCCACAATCTGTCCGGCATACATAATTGCAACCTTGTTGCAGGTGTCCGCAACAACGCCGAGGTCATGCGTGATCAGCAGCATTGCGGTGCCCAGCTTTTCCTGCAGGTCGCGCATAAGCTCCAGCACCTGCGCCTGGATGGTGACATCCAGCGCGGTTGTCGGCTCATCCGCGATGATAAGCTTCGGGCTGCATGCAAGCGCAATGGCGATGACAACGCGCTGCTTCATGCCGCCGGAAAACTGGTGCGGATATTCTGACATGCGCTCCGCCGGAATGCCAACCATTTCGAGGATTTCGGCCGCTTTGCGGTTGGCATCTTTGTGCGAAAGCTTTTCGTGGAGGCGGATCACTTCTGCGATCTGGTCGCCCACGGTTAAAATGGGGTTCAAGGACGTCATTGGATCCTGGAAAATCATGGAAAAGTCTTTGCCGCGGTGCAGACGCATCTGCAGCTTTGAAGCGTTCAGCAGATCCTTGCCCTCAAACAGAATTTCGCCGCTTACAACACGCCCTGGAGGGTTGGGAACCAGGCCCATGATGCCGCGTGCCGTGGTGGTTTTGCCTGCACCGGTTTCACCGACCAATCCCATCGTTTCACCGCGCGCAAGTTCAAAATCAATGTTGTTCACCGCGCGCACCACTCCTTCATCCGTGAAGTAGTGGATGGATAAATCTTTGACTTCTAAGAGTTTGTTTTTCGTTTCCATCGTGTTTCTCCCTTATTTCTTCAGCTTGGGATCCAATGCGTCGCGCAGGCCGTCGCCAAAGAGGTTCAGCGCAAGAACAGTCAGCATAATGGCAATGCCCGGGGAAATGACCATGTAAGAATAGTCACGCATAAAGGTTCTGGCATTTGAAAGCATGCTGCCCCATTCCGGCATAGGCGGCTGAACGCCCAGGCCAAGGAAGCTCAAAGACGCGCAGAGCAAAATGGATTTACCAATGCCAAGCGTTGCCTGCACAATGATGGGGGCGAGAATGTTGGGGAAAATGTGGCGAACAATAATATGCGTGTTATTGCCGCCCAAAGACTGGGAAGCTTCCACGTATTCCTGATCGCGCACGGTCATGGTCGCGGCACGGACAACACGCGCGAAATTCGGCACGGAACTGACCGCAACGGCAATGAGCGCGCTGGTTATGCCTGGGCCAATCGTTGAAGCGATGGCGATGGCAAGAACGATCTGCGGAATGCCGTGGAGCACATCGCAGGTGCGCATGATGATATTGTCGGTTTTTCCGCCGAAAAAGCCTGCGATTGCGCCGAAAATGCATCCGATCAACGCGCCGCCCATCAGGGAAATGAAGCCAACATACAGGGAGGTGCGGCTGCCGTAGACTACGCGGCTGAAGATATCACGGCCGTACTCATCGGTTCCCATCAGGTGCTCCCAGGAGGGCGACTGAAGCGTTGCCATATAATCCTGTTTGTCATAGGGATAAGGGGCAATGAGGTCGGCGAAAATCGCTGTAATGATCAGTACGGCAAGGATTGCAAGCCCAACCATTGCAAGCCGGTTTTTTGAAAGCCGCTTCCACGTTTCCTGGAATTGGCTGCGTTTTTTAATATGACCCTGTTCGGTTCCTTTTTTCTTCATAGCGAATCACTCCCCTTTGCCTGCCGCTGTCCCGGCACCGGCGGTAACCGCGCCGTTGAGCGCTTTTGTTTTCTTTTTGCCCCTGCTGTACTGGGAGCGAATGCGTGGGTCGACAAAGGCGTACAGTAGGTCAATAAAGAGGTTTACCAAGCTTTGCAGGAGGGAAAGAACCAGCACGGAACCCGTAACGAGAGGATAGTTCCTCGCTTTGATGGCATCCACCATCAGCTTTCCGATGCCGGGGATTGCAAAGACCTGTTCGTTTACAACTGCGCCGCCTAAGCTGCCGGCGAACTGGATTCCCACAACGGTGAGAATTGGAATTAAAGCGTTCAAAAGGGCATGCTTAAAAAGAACAACGCGCTCTTTCTGGCCCTTTGCGCGGGCAGTGTCGATATAATCCTGCCGGATTACTTCCAACATGCTGGAACGCGCAGTGCGCGTGATAATTGCTACGGAAGCTGCGCTGATGCTTATGATGGGAAGCACATAATAAGCCGGGCCATACAGGCCGGAAGCGGGAAGCCAGCCAAGCTTTACGGAGAACAATAGAACCAAAAGCAATGCAAACCAGAAGCTGGGCATGGTGATTCCAAGCAGCGCCATAACGCGGGTGATGCTGTCGATAATGGTGTATTGCCGGACAGCCGAAAGAATTCCGATTGGAACGCCTATGAGCACAGCAAAGATAATGACAAAGAAAGCTACTTTAGCTGTGACCGGAAGTCGAGCGGAAATTTCATCCCAAACGGGGACCTTTGTGGTATAAGAGGTGCCAAGGTCGCCCTTGAGCAGGTCGCCCATATACCGGAAATAACGTTCAAAAAAGCCGTCGTTAAGGCCCATCTCCTCCCGGAGCGCCTCAACCTCTTCCTTTGTGGCCAAATCGCCGAGGATCATTTGGGCCGGATCGCCGGGGGTGAAATACATCAGTAAAAAAATAACAAAACTAATGCCGAGCAAAACCGGAATCATTAGAAAAATTCTTTTTGCTATGTAGCGTAGCATCACTTGCCTCCTTTAGAGGATAAAATGCCGGATTATCCGGTCAAAAGTGCATAATTGGGGCGCCCGGCACCCCCAAGGAGACCGGGCGCCCCAATGCGTTGAGAAAGCGGAGCTAATTACTCTGCGAAGGTGATCGCGGCAAAATCAGGGATGCCGGTCGGGACAAAATCAAAGTTTTCGATGTTGGAGCGGGCGCCATAACCGGTGATGGGGTATGCCAGCGGGAGGAGGTAGAGCTTCTCCCAGAGGTAATCCTGCAGCTCGCCGTAGATCTTAATGCGATCTTCCATAGCGTAAGCACGCTCGCCCTGATCAAGCAGGTCCTGAATGTGCTGGTCGTTGTGGCGCAGCGAAATGGTGCGGGCAAGAGGCCACGCAACCAGAGCGCTGGCGGGATCCGGGATCGCGGCGCTGTTCGCCATAACGGTCATGGGCAGTTCGCCGTTGTTGTTCATGGAAGTAAAGGTGGCAAGGTCGACCATCTCGATGGTGCAGGTGATGCCGACTTCCTGCAGCATGCTCTGGATCACTTCGATGCAGGCATTGTAATACTGCTGCTGGAAGGTCACGAACTTCACTTCAAGACCGTTTTCATAACCGGCCTGCTTCAGCAGTTCCTTGCTCTTTTCGGGGTTGTATTCCCAGGGACCGACTTTCTTGTAGCCCGGGATGCTGCGTGCAATGAAACCATCGGCTGCATCTGCCTGACCCTGGTAAGCGGTCTTGGCGACGGCCTCAACGTTGATAGCATAGGCGATCGCCTTGCGGATCAGTTCGTTGCCGTACAGCTCGTTGGAGTTGTTGAAGCAGAGGTAGGTCATGCCCATGGAGTTACCGGTGAGCATCTTCGTGTCGGGGTTCTCTTCCAGGCGGCTCCAGTCAACAGGGGAGAGCTGGAACGCGATGTCAACACCGCCGGTCTCAAGCTCAACAGTGCGGGAAGAAGCCTCAAGGATGAAGCGAATGGTCATGTTGTCAAACGCAGGCTTCTCACCCCAGTATTGTTCAAAGCCGGTGAGTTCGATCCTGTCGCCGCTGACCCACTCCTTGAACATCATGGGGCCGGTGCCAACAGGAGCACGGCCAAACGCGTCGGCGCCCATGGTTTCATAAGCGGTCTTGCTAAGGATCGCGCCGCGATGGCTGGCAATTGCCTCAAACAGAGGAGCATAGGGATACTTCAGCTTCAGTTCAACGGTCTGCTCGTCGAGCGCTTTGGTGTTCTCGGTGTCGATCGCGCCGAAGAGCGTGCTCGTGAAGTTGCTGGTTGCGCCGTAGCACAGGGAGAACACAACGTCATCCGCAGTCATCTTATTGCCGTCATGGAAATAAACATCGTCGCGGAGCGTGAACTTGATGGTCAGATCGTCAACCTGTTCGTAACCGGTTGCAAGCCAGGGAACCAGTTCACCGTCCACGGACTTAAGCAGGGACTCAAAAACAGCTTCCGAGCTGATGAAGGTCGTGTCATGGGACGCAGCGTAGGGATCGATGGTCTGGGGCTCTGCCTGAAGCGCAACCACCAGGTTCTCTTTACGAACAGCAGACGGAGCAGCCGGGGTCTCCTCGGCGCCCTGAGCATCCGTGGGAGCGGGAGTCGCCTCGGCATTCGTTTGGCCGGGGTCGGGGGTGGGGTCCGAAGTTGTGGGGTTCGAGCAGGCGATGACGCTCAGAAGCATCATGAAAGCCAAAGCAAGAACAAGTAACTTTTTCATTTGGTTCCTCCTGTTTTAAAATTGAATAAAACCTGAACGAACAGATTTATTCCGCATTTGGTTTGAGATCGTCTAGCGATCATCACATGGAAAACAGCACATCCGGTATGCCGAACGCAGGTTCAGCGGAGACGGCTGGAATTCCGAAAACAACTCTACCACATTGTCGCAGATTTCGCCATATTTTTCAGCACGCCACACGAACTTTTCCTGTGTGGGCACTGCCCAGAAGAAGGAACGGCGCGGCAATTCTGCAATGGTGCGGTCAGTCCAATTCGATCTTTACGCCGCAGGACTGCATTTTGGGGTAGAAGTTGGGGAAGGTAACGCTCGCACATTCGGCGCCCGTAATTTCGGTGCAGCCCTCCGCACTCATGCCAGCTACGGTAAGCGCCATTGCAATGCGGTGGTCGCCGTGGCTATCCTGCACGCAGCCGCGGAGTTTTTTGCCGCCATGAATCGTGATGGTGTTTTCCGTTGCGGAAATGTCCGCCCCCATGAGGGAGAGTGCTTCCGTCATAACGGAGACGCGGTCGGTCTCTTTCAGCCGCGCACCGGCGACATTGTCCAACACCGTTGTGCCGTCCGCCATGCAGCCTGCCACGCAAAGGATGGGGAGAGCATCGGGCGTGTTCTTTAAATCCATGGAGATGCCGTGCAGTTGTTTGCCGCCATGGATGATCAGGTCTCCCGAAGTTTCATCTTTCTGAATGTCCGCTCCCATGCGGATGAGGTGATCAATCACCACTGCGTCCCCTTGGCTGTCCTTGAAATCCATGTTGCGGATGGTGAGGTTGGAGCCGGGGGTCAAAGCAGCTACGGTCGGGAAGGCCACGCTGGACCAATCGCTGGGCATGTACTTATCGAAAGCCTTGTACTTCTGGTTGCCCTTGATTTCAAAGAACTTGTGCTCCTTTTCATCATAAGTCACCTGAATGCCCGCTTCCTTGAGCCACTTGATGGTCATGTCCAGGTACGGAATTTCTGCCGGATGGTCGGTGGTGATGCGGATATTTCCATCGCACATAGGGGCGGCAATCATGAGCGAGGAAATGTACTGGGATGTTGTGCAGGGCACGTTCACTTCGCCGCCATGGATCGGCCCTTTGATGAAAAACGGAGCGCAGGCATTTCCTTCACGGGTGGTGGAAGACTGGGCGCCAAGCTGGTTCAAGGCAGTAAGGAGCGGTTGCACGGGACGCTTGCGGATCGACTTATCCCCCGTGAACACGGTGTAATCACGCAGCAATGCTGCAACCGACGTCATAAAATACAGCGTTGTGCCGGAGTTGTCGACATTGACGATGTCATCCGGCGTTTTGAGGCCGTCTACCGGGCCGTCCACAATCCATACGCCGTCTTCTGCCGTTACGGTGGAGCCGAACTGCCCGGCAATCCGCATGGCGGCTTTGCAATCGTCGCTCAGCAGCGGATTGCGAATATAGGAGCGGCCGCCTGCGAGCGTTGCGATAATGAGCGCGCGAATCGTATGGCTCTTAGAACTGGGAACGCTGATTTCTCCTTGAATCGAGCTGGGGTAAATTTTTGCGTTCATATAGAACCTCCTTTTAAGCTTTTAAGCTTTACTTCCGATGCTTTCTTCCAGGGTCTGCCGCATCAGGTCAACAGGCGCCTGCGTTCCCGTCCACAACTCAAACTGGGCAGTCCCCTGATACAGGAGCATCCCGAGGCCGTTAAACGTGGTGCAGCCGCAGTCTGCGGCATCCGCCAGGAATTTGGTGACAGACGGGTTGTAAGCGGCATCAAAGGCGACCATACCCGGGCGGAAGATCGCTTTGTCTACAGGGGATTCGCCTACATGGGCGCCCATGCCAACGCCAGTCGCGTTAATGATCATGTCAGCAGGTTCTGCCGCATGGAGCAACGCTTGCTGCTCTCCCCACGGAATCATGGAAGCAACGGGGGCGAAGTTTGCGTTGATGTCCTGAACCAACTGCTCACTTTCCCAGTCAAACAGGCTGCTCACGATGATCTTCGCCGCACCGCGATATGCAAGGGAACTGCAAATTGCCCTTGCCGCACCGCCTGCGCCCAGGCACACGAAAATGCTTTCGGAAAGCGGCTTTGCATAATGTTCGCCAAGAGAGCGGAGGAAGCCGACACCGTCCGTGTTGTATCCTTTCAGCTTGCCGCCTTCGCCGATTACAACCGTATTCACGGCGCCCATTTTTGCGGCAAATTCATCAAGCTCATCCAAATGCTTGATAACAGCGACCTTGTCGGGTTTGGTGACGCCAAATCCCGCAAAATTCATGTGCCGGATTCCCGCAACAATGGGCGCAAGAGATTGCTCGGTGGTTTCAACCGGGAAATATTCATAATCCAGACCGCAGGAACGGAATGCCGCATTCTGCATAAGCGTGGATAACGACTGTGCCAGGGGGGTTCCTAACAAAGCGACAAGTTTTGTATGAACGGTTATCATGCTTTCACCTCATAAGTTGAAATTGATGGGATCGTTGGCCTGTGCCGTTGGAGAGAGGGGGCTTTGGCGGGATCGGTGAGCGCTTCCGGTGCTGCGCTGCGTAAAGAGAAGTTCCCATGCGTGGGTCGCTGCAATGGAAATTCAGGTAACTTTACGCAAAGAGAGCATTCAAAAAACAATCCGGCGAATTCCGATCCAAAATCTGCCTGATTCCCCCTCAAGCATAGTATAGTTTTCGTCATAATTATACCATCTGTTCTTTGGAGATGGTATAGGGGATTCGAGGAATTATATGAAATTTTATCATGAATATATCAAATTTCATTGCTGAATGCGGGAGGACATGGTAGAATGATATGAGGTGATTTCATGAATTTGCAACAGTTGAACTATTTTTGCGCAATCGTGCAAAAACAGAGTTATACGCGCGCTTCGGAACAGCTGCGGGTGACGCAATCCACCTTGAGCCATTCGATCAATGAGCTTGAACGGGAGCTGAATGCGCCGCTTTTGATCCGCAACGGCCGCAATATAACGCTGACCCCCTTCGGGGAGATGCTTCTTCAATATGTTGAGCCTGCGCTCTCCCTGTTAAGTGAAGCGCAATCCAAACTGAAAGACATGACCGACCCGGAGTCCGGCATGATTTCGGTGAGCTATTTCAGCTCTTTGAACGACCTGGTCACCTATGCCATCTCCCGTTATTATGAGGAGGCAGGCAAAATTCAGCCGCACTTTCGGTTTTTCTCGGCCTCCACAACCGAAATTGAAGAGGCTATCTCAAACGGAACCAGCGACCTTGCTTTTACAACCCAAATAGACAACCCCATGTTCGGATACCACACCATTGGGTACCATGAAACTGTGATTATCGTTTCAAACAGGCATCCCCTTGCGCGCTATAAGGAGATTCACCTTTCGCAACTGAGAAATGAAAACATTATTACATATGAAAGCAGATGCCAAATTCGGGGGTATATAGATCAGCTGTTCCGCGATGCGGGATTCAAGCCCAAGGTGATCTTTGAAACGACGAACGATAACATAATTTTCAGCTCTGTGTCGGCCAACTTCGGGATCGCGCTGATACCGAAGCCGCTTGGGGAGCATGCGAGCCCGGTTAAGGTGCTCAGGATTAAAGACGAGATCCCGCCGCGTCCCATTGTGCTGGCATGGCGCAAATCAAGATATCTTTCCCGCGCTGCGGACAGCTTTGCAAATTACATCATTAAGAACACGGCATTGTTCGATGAATATTTGAAGAGCACAGTTTAACTGCTTTGTGCCGTATGGGCGCAGAAACCATCAAAACGCCACCCGCGGATTGCTTCCGCAGGTGGCGTTTTGACAAAAGGGGAAAACAAAGAGCATGTTGCGCTTATTTGTGGGACTTGGAGTGCGTGGGAGGCGTAAACTTACCATCCGCACCGCGCACGACCTTACCTTCAACAACGTTGGCTTTGGGGGTGTAAATGTCGTTGATGTTCCAGCAGCCCGGCGTAGGAACGGCGATGTTCTCCATCGGCACATCCAGCAGATATGGTTCTCCGGAAGCGATTGCCGCCTCAAGCGCGGGTTTAAACTGATCCGCGCTTTCAATGCGCACTGCTTTGATGCCATAGCCCTTGGCAATTTCCGCCCAGTTGGGGGTATAGGACGCGCCGTCCGGCGTGTGGAAGGTGGTGCCGAAGCGCGTGCTGTAATTCGCATATTCAAGGCCGGCAATGGTGCCGAACGCGGAGTTGTTCATCACAATCCAGATAACGGGAATGTTTTGCTCCACAGCGGTTGCGATGCAGCTCGGGTTCGTGCCGAAGCCGCCGTCGCCAACAAGCGTGAGCACGACCTTGTCCGGCGCAGCCAGCTTGCCGCCCAGAATGGCGGAGGAGCCGAAGCCCATCGTCGCAAGACCGGAGCTGTGGTGGATGGAGCCGGGGATGGTGATATCAAATTGCTGTGCAACACCGTTTTTGTTCCAGCCCACATCCGTATAAATCAGAGAATCTTCAGGAATGACTTCCTTCACATCCTTGAGAATGCGCTGCGGGGTCATGGGGAAGCGGCTGTCCTCCGCGATGGCGCGGTTGGATTCTTTAAAAGCTGCCTTCGTTTCCGCGATGCGGCGGCGCAGCTCAGGGTTGCTCTTGCCGTTCGGGCAGAGTTTTTTCACTTCCTCAAGGATTTGCGGCAGGGCTTCCTTCAGATCGGCCACCGCGCCCACGGCCACGGGGTAGTTGCGGCCGATTTCGGTGGGGTCGATATCAATTTGCAGGAAGGTCGTCTTTTCCGGATTGAATGTTACGCCCGGATACCAACTGGAGCAATCGGCCTCCGCGAAGCGGGTGCCGAGGCCGAGGATAACATCCGCATTGGTGGTAAGCTCATGCGTAAAGTCAAGGCCCCAGAAGCCGGTCTGCCCGACCATGAGCGGATGCCGGTCGGAAAGGCATCCCTGGCCCATCAGGGTGCGGGAAACCGGGATATCCAGGAATTCAGCAAGCGCAGCAAGCTCTTCGGAGGCCTGCGCAAGCAGCACACCGCCGCCCGCGTGGATCACCGGACGCTCTGCTTCCACAAGGCGCTTTGCGATTTCCCGCACAGCGGAAGGAGCAAGCGCGGGCTTGATGGTGCAGTCGCTGTCACGATAGGTGCGCGCAAACAGGTCGGTATCAATCTCGCGGGAGAACATGTCCATCGGCACGTCGATCAGCACAGGGCCCGGGCGGCCGCTTTCCGCAAGGCGGAAGGCCTTGTCGAGGATTTCCGGCAGCGCTTCAGGATCGTCAATGCGCCAGGCGCGCTTTACGATGGGACGGAGGATTTCATATTGGGAGCCATCCGCATGCATATTCACTTCCTGATGGGGATGCTTGCCGAAATAATAGCTCGGCACATCACCCGCGATGAGCACAAGCGGGATGGAATCAACCGCCGCATTGGCAATGCCGGTTACGGTGTTGGTGATGCCGGGGCCAAGGTGAGAAAGGACAACGGCGGCCTTATGCTTTACGCGGGCATAACCGTCCGCCGCGGTTGCGGCGATCTGCTCATGGCGCACAGAGATATACTTAATCTTCTCGCTGCGGGAGAGCGCATCCAAAAAGCCGATGACGGTATGTCCGCAAAGGCCGAAGATGTATTCCACGCCGCGGCGCTCCAGGTAATCTACCATTAAGTCGGATACGAGTTTTTTCATGCTTGATTAAATCTCCTTAAAAGGGGAATTTTGTGGGTTATTTCTTAATCAGGTCGCTGGATTTTCCTGCGCGCAGGATATAGCTTTCGCCGCCGTGGCCGGTAAGCTCCGCGGCAAGGCGCGCGGTAGCGATGCAGGCGTCAAGGTCAATGCCGGTTTCAACGCCCATTTCATATAGCATGTGAACAACGTCCTCGGACGCGATGTTCCCCGCCGCGCCGGGCACGAACGGGCAGCCGCCGAGCCCCGCAAAGGAACAGTCCATACGCGTGATGCCGGCTTCCATGGCGGCGATGATGTTCGCCATGGCTGTGCCGCGCGTGTTGTGGGAATGGAACCACCAGGTCACGTTCGGATACGCTTGCCCCATGTTGGAAAACAAGCTGTAAACGCTTGTGGGAACCGCCATGCCGGAAGCATCGGAAAGGGAGATTTCTTCCACGCCGACGGCAAGATATGCATCCACAATGGAACGCACATCTTCAACCGGAGTGAAGCGTTCCCAGGGCGAGCCAAAAGGCATGGAGATGGAGCCGGAAACCGCGATGCCGGCATCTCTCGCTGCCTTCACGCAGTCCGCAAAGCCCGCGACGCTTTCTTCCGGCGTTTTGTTCAGGTTGGCAAGGTTGTGCCCGCGGCTTGCGGAAACGTTGAGCTTCACTTTTTTGCAGCCGCAGGCGGCCGCGCGTTCCACGCCGCGCTTGTTGGCGATGAGCGCGCGCAGTTCCACGCCGGGCACATCGCCCAGCCGGCGGTATAATTCATCCGTATCCGCCATTTGCGGCACGGCTTTGGGGCTTACGAATGAGCCAAGCTCGATCACCGGGAAGCCCGAAGCGATCGCTGCACGGGCGAGCGAAAGCTTATCCTCCACGGAGAGGAGCGCCTTTTCGTTTTGCAGGCCGTCCCGGAGGCCGACCTCGCAAAGCGTGATCTTTTCAGCAAACTTCATGTTCTGGGGAACCTCCTTTGCCGGGTATGCCCGCCCGGCTGTTGGCCGGCGGGGAGCGCTTCAAGTTACAGCGCGCTGTGCAGGATATCAAGCACCTGCCTGAGCTGCTCCACGGGAATCTGGCCGGGAGCGGAAACCTGCCCAACGGCGCCGAAGGTCATTGCGGAGCCAAACGCCTCGCAGGAAAGCCGGCTGATTACGCCCTTTGCGCTCATGGACATGGTGATAATCGGCCTGTCGGCATAGGTTTCATGCATTTCGGCCGTTGCGGCAAGCAGGGTGAGCACGTCCGCAGTGCTCTTGGGCATTACGGCGATTTTCGGAATGTCCGCGCCCATCTCCTGCATCTTGCGCAGGCGGGAAACAATATCGTCCTTTTCCGGGGTAGCAAAGAAATCGTGGTTGGAACCAACCACAAGCGCGCCCGCCTTGTGGATGCCGTCGATATTTGCTTTCACAACGCCGTCGCCGGAGAAGATTTCAACGTCGATCAAGTCCGCATCTCCGCTTGCTGCAACGGCAAGGTTCAGCGCAGTGTACTGCTCCATGGTGATCTCCTTCTCGCCGCCTTCCTTTTTGGTGCGGAAGGTGAACAACAGCGGAAGCGTGCCGAGCGCACAGCGCAGCTTTTTCAGGGTTGCAAGCGTCTTTTCCGTGTCAAATACATCGTCGTAGAAATCCACGCGCCATTCAACTGTATGAATGGGCATAGAGGCGATCTCGCCTGCTTTTGCAAGGATGGCTTCCTCTGTTTTGCCAACGATAGGGACGATGACCTTCGGCACGCCGCTGCCGATTTCTACGTTGCGGATCTGGATGGGTTGAATCATGGGGTATACTCCTTGGAATTAATTTTACCGGTTTAACTGCAGGGATGGGCGAACCGGCATCACAGCTTCTGCATGCCGGCCCGCCCGAAAAATCATTTGGTTATTCCTGATCCAGTGCGGGATCGTAATACTTGCCGAAGAGCTCCTCATCAGAGGGCTTGTCTTCGGGGATGGTGCGCGCGACCCAGGTGGTGTTCATGTAATGCTTGAGCGCGATGTTTTCGGAAACGATATTACCGCCCCAAGTGCCGCAGCCCATGGAGGAGGTCATCGGCATGCCGTTGGTGAAAGAACCGGCGTTTGCCTTGTTCTGCGGCTGGCGCACCATGATGCGGCTGACGGGCGCGGCCAGCGCAAGGCGGTGAATGTGCTCGTCGTTGAAGGAATAGATGCCGCAGGAATGGCCTTTGCCGCCCACATTATAGATTGCGCGCATCATATCGAGCGCATTCTCGAATTCGCCGTCATATTTGAAGAGCGCAAGCAGCGTGGTGAGCTTTTCGGAGGAGAAGAAGTGCTCCTTGCCGATTTTGTTTTCGCCGTCAACCATGATGAACTTATATTCGCTGCCGATGGTGAAGCCGGCGGCCTCCGCGAGCTTCTGTGCGGAGATGGCAACGGTGTCCGGCAGACGGTGGCCGTTTTCATCCCACATAACCTTCTTGAGCGCCTCTGCTTCCTGCTTGTTTGCAAGGTAGCCGCCTTCGGCTTTGAGCGCTTCAACCATTGCATCGTAAACGGAAGCGTGAATCACCAGGTTGCCATCGCAGGAGCAGCCGGAGCCAAAGTCGGAATACTTGCTGATGCGGGTGTTCATGGCCGCTTCCTTTACGTCCGCGGTCTCGTCGATAATCATCGTGGAGTTGCCCGCGCCGGAGCCGTAAGCCGGGGTGCCGGAGCTGTAAGCGGATTTGACCATCGGCCGGCCGCCTGTGGCGATGACAAGGTTCGCACGCGCCATCAGCTCTTTGGTGACGGGGATGCTGGGCTTTTCGATGCATTGGAGGATGTCCGCCGGGGCGCCTTCCCGCACGAGCGTTTCACGCATGATGTCAATGGCTTTTTTCGTGACGCCCTTGGCACGCGGATGGGGCGAGAAAATCACAACGTCACGGGCCTTAATGGCATAAATGGCCTGGCCGACAGGGGTGACGACAGGATTCGTCGTGGGGACAAGGGAAGCGATGACGCCCACGGGCTTTGCATACTTGGCAATGCCTTTTTCCGGGATTTCTTCGATCATGCCCACACTCTTTGCACGCAGTGCATCGCGCAGGATACCCTTGGCCTTGTTGCGCTTGCCGACTTTGCCGACAGGGTCGCCCAGGCGAGTCTCTTCAACTGCCTGATAGGCAAGCGGCTTCCAGGTTTGCAGGTTGATAACGGACCAGGCCACAGCCTGAATCAGCTGATCGACGCGCTCCTGATCGTATGTCTCAATGACCTTCGCGGCAGCTTGCGCGCGGGCGAACAGATCGTCCAGCATTTCGATTTCTTCCAACGTGATTTCTCTTTCTGCCATGGTAATGATGCTCCTTTTCGTATGTTATCCGGTGCGTTCGTTTGTTTCCTGTTCCGGGGAGCATAAGTCCCCTTGGTTGTTAGCTTAATTATATTTCCGCACATGCGTCAACGTCCAATACATCTTTTGAGGTTTTATTATAGAGAAATCCTATTGACTTCTTGCGGACCCGGCCGCAAGGCTTTATAATAAAAATAACCGGGTTCGCCGGACATATGAAGGGTGGTGGCATTTATGACATTGATGCAGCTTCGCTATTTTCAGGCGCTTGCCGGCGCACTCAACTACACAAAAACGGCCGAGGCACTGCACATCTCCCAACCAAGCCTGAGCTATGCCATTGCAGAGCTGGAAAAAGACCTGGGCATCCCGTTGTTTTCCAAAAAAAACAAACGCGTTTTTCTTACGCCGTACGGCGAGTTTTTCCTTACCTATGTGAACCGTGTGCTTGCAACGCTGGAGGAAGGCGTGCGCATGACGCGGCAAATGGTGCTTGACCCTGCGGGCGGGACGGTTACGCTTGGGTATTTTTACAGCATTTCTTCGGATTTCATCCCTTCGATTGTGGAGGGGTTCCAAAAAAAATACCCGGATTCCGGCATCACCTTCCATTTTGCACAGCACATGAACAGCGATCTGCTCACCGAGCTTAAGGCAGGCAGGATTGACCTTGCCTTTTGCGTTACAGCGGACAGCGATGTGGAATGTGCAAAGATCGGCGAGCAGGCCCTTTATGCCGTGGTGCCGAACGGGCACAGGCTCGCAGGATATGAAAGCGTATCTGTGCGCGATCTTGCAAACGAAAAAATGGTGTTGCTGCACAAGAGCAGCGGCCTGCGCGCCACGGTGGAGGAGCTGTTTTCCGATGAAGGCGTGCCGCTGCACATTGCATATGAAACGCAGGAGTGCAACAGCGCGCTGCAATTTGTGAGCATCGGGGGATGCGTCACGGTGATGCCAAAGGTACCCGCGATGCAGCTGCAGCCTGTGACGGCCATCCCGATTTCGGATCGGCGCACCTACCGCTCGGTATTCCTTGCCTGGCGCAAGAGCGGCACGCTGCCGCCGGCGGCGCGCAAGGTGCGGGATTTTGTCCTTGAAGAATGGAGCGACCTGCGCGCCGGACTTTTTACGGCCTATTGCTGAAAAACTGCAACTTTGCGGCCTGCTTCTGCGTTTTTTAGTATAAACAGGAAATGCAGAGGAGGAAGTGCAACATGAAACGGATCAAAAGAACCTACCGCGCATGCGGGGCGTTTTGCCTTGTGTGCGCGCTGCTCTTTTCTGGCTGCGCTGCGGGTGCGCCAGGCGCACAGCACGCACCGAACTCCGGATCGCAGGGAAACTCCAAACCCATAACCACAAACCTGACGGCAAACCTTGCGCCTGCTGCGGTGCAGGGAGAAACCGCAAATGCGGCAGCCATTACGCAGTTTGGAGCGCTTCTCGTGGCGGAGGCGATGAAGCTCGATGCGGAAAACCCCGTCATTTCCCCGCTTTCGGCGTATTTTGCGCTCGCCATGGCGGCAGACGGCGCAGCAGGGGATACGCTTGCAGAATTTGGTGCGCTGCTCGGCCTTTCGGGCGCGGAACTGGACGCGCTTTGCGCGGGGCTTGCGCAGGCGCTTACAGAAAATGCGGGCAGCACAGAGCTTTCCATCGCCAATTCCGCGTGGATCGACACCTGTGAAGCGCTTGTTGTGGAGGAAAGCTGGCTCAATGCGGTTAAGGCTGCGATGGGTGCAGAGGCGATCTCGGCCGATCTTTCCACACAAGAGGCAGTTGCGGCCATCAATGATTGGGTAAAAAAGAACACCAACGGCCTCATTCCTTCGCTGCGCGAGGAACCATATCAGGACGATGTGATGCTTGTGCTTCTCAACGCGCTGTACTTCAAGGCGAAATGGCAAAGCCCGTTTGAGGCGGAAGACACGCACGAGGCGGCGTTTACCGTTGCGGGCGGGGAGGCTGTGCAGACGGAATTCATGCAGGATTGGGGCTGCTATCGGGATTATATCGAATCGGAAGGCGTATGCGGTACGGTTTTGCCCTATGATGACGGAAAAACCGCATTCCTTGCCCTGCTTCCGCGGGAAGGGGCGGACGTGCGTGCATTTGCGGCAACGCTTGATGCGGAGCAGATCGCATCCTACCTTGCGGCAGTGCAGTCCGGCACCTATATGGATCTTCTGATCCCCAAATTTACCGCAGAAACGGAATTCAAAATGAATGATGCGCTCAAGGCCATGGGGCTTGTGCAGGCGTTTGACCCGGAAAAAGCGGATTTCACCGCCATGGGGCATGCAGGGGATGCGCCGCTTTATATCGGGAACGTGCTGCAAAAGGTGAAGCTCATCGTGGACGAAGAGGGCACCGAAGCTGCCGCAGTAACATCCGTGGATATGGCGGCAGGCTGCGCAATGCCGCCGCCGGTTAAGGTTGAATTGCGCTTTGACCGCCCGTTTGCATATGCGGTGATCGACCTTGCGACCGGCGTGCCGATGTTCCTGGGCGTGATGGAAAACCCGGAGGCATGAGAAAGCATAAGAGCCCGCGCACTGCGCGGGCTCTGTTTCTTCAGAAGCAGGATTATTTTTCCCAGGCGATCTCGCCGTCCACGACGGTCATTTCCACCTTGGTGGAGCCAATTTCATTGGGGTTGATTGTGAAAATGTCGCGCGAAAGCACGGCGAAATCTGCAACCTTGCCCACGCTGAGCGTACCGCGCTCGTCTTCTTCAAACGAAGCGTAGGCAGCGCCCTGCGTAAATACGCGCACGGCTTCTTCCACGCTGAGGCATTGCTCAGGATGCCAGGGCTTTGCACCCGGCATGGTCGGATCAGTACGCGTGACGGCGCAGGCGAGGTTCGGCAGCAGGTCGAACGGCTCCACGGGGCAATCCGAACCGCCGCTGATGTTGATGCCGAGGCCGAGCAGCGTTTTCCAGGCGTAACTTGTTTTGGCAAGCTGCGCTCCAACGCGCGCCTCGGTAATGTGCTGATCCGCCTTCACAAAAATGGGCTGCACATAGGCCTGCATCCCAAGCTGCGCAATGCGCTTAAGCTGTGCTTCGTCCGTAATTTGGCAGTGGACAACCCCATGGCGCGGATCCGGGCGGGGCGATTCGGCTTGCAGGCGCGCAACCGTGTTGAGCAGCATCTCGATCGCGCCGTCGCCGATCGCATGCGCGGCGATGGGGAAGCCGGCCGCATGGGAAATGCGGGTCAGCTCGTACAGGCTTTCTTCCGTAAACAGCGGAATCCCCTGTGTGGAAGGATCGTCTGCATAAGGCTTGCGCATATAGGAAGTGCGGGCGCCGAGCGAACCGTCCAAAAGCAGCTTGTGTTCGCCCAGCCGGTAATGGCCGTGCGTTTCCCCGTAAAAACGGCCGTCCGCAAGGAACTGTTTGAGCGTCTCGGGCTCTCCGAAATGGCATTGCTGCACAATGCGTACGGGAAGCCTGTTGGCTTCTGCCAACCTGCGGTAAGCGTTGTAAACAGGCTTGTAAGTTTCAGTTTCGCCGAAGTCGTCCGTATGTGCGCAAACGATGCCGTTTTTCAGCAGGTCGCCGCAGCCTTCCAAAACCATGGATTCAAGTGCCTCTTCCGAGGGATCTGCCAAAGCCTCATAAAGACAGTTGCATTCGTCCTCACGCAGCACGCCATCACATGCGGCACTGAGCCCAAGCAGCTCAATGGCACGGCTGTTGATGCAAATCACGTGGTAGCACGCGCGGGAAAGGGCGATAGGCACCTCCCGCGAGATTTGGTCAAGGTCATGCCTGTCCGGAATGCGGGGAACGCTCCAGCCGTTCTGGTTCCAGGCGCGGCCCATCAGCCACCCGTTTGCAAGCTGCCCGGCGGCAAGCGCTGCGCGGCAGGCTGCAATGAGCTCTTCCACGGAGTGCACTGCGGAAAGATCAACCTCCCGCTTGGAACCGACATAGGAAAGAAGGTGCATATGCGTGTCGGAAAACGCGGGGGTTACGGTACGTCCGCCAAGGTCAACCACCTCTGCTGCAGGCGAAACTGCGGCGCGAACCTCCGCCTCCGTGCCGATGGCAACAATGCGGCCATCCACGGCAGCGAGCGCGGAAACGAGGGGGGATGCTGCATCCAGCGTGTGGATGCTTCCGTTTACGTAAAGTTTCTCCATAAATCCTATCCTTTCCAAGTAAGGGTATGTAGACAGTATACTACTTTTTGAAAGAAAGCACAATCGCGCGTGACGCATGCGGGGCGCAGATGCTATAATTAAATTAAAACGCAGAAAGGATGGGCGGCGGCATGCAGGGCTTTTCATTCCCAAAGGGCATGCTCCTCGGCGCGGCGTCGGCCGCAACGCAGATCGAGGGCGGAGACAGGAACAACAGTTGGTATGACTGGTATGAAAAAGGCCGCATCCACGACGGCAGCAGCCCTGCCGTGGCGAATGACCACTACGCCCGTTGGCGTGAGGATGCGGATCTGATGGCGGAACTCGGGATCGAGACCTACCGCTTCGGTGTGGAATGGAGCCGCATTGAGCCGGAGCAGGGAAGGTTTGATGAAGCGGCGCTTGCACATTACCGGGAGGAAGCGGCGTACCTCGTTTCGCGCGGGATCCGCCCGCTTCTGACGCTGCACCACTTTACAAACCCGCTTTGGTTCGAACGTATGGGCGCGTTTGAAAACCCGGAGAGCGAGGCGGTTTTCCTCCGTTTCGCGGAAAAGGTGGTCCGGGCGATGGGCGGGCTTGTTTCGGAATACATCACCATCAACGAACCGAACGTTTATGCCGTGAACGGCTATTTCTTCGGCGCATGGCCCCCGGGCAGGCGCTCCTTTGCCGCGACGCGCGCTGTGATGACGCGCATGGCGGTCTGCCACATCCGCGCGTATGAAATGATCCATCGTGTGCGCCGTGAGATGGGCTTTTCGGATACAAAGGTGAGCTTTGCCAACCACTTGCGTGTCTTTGCGCCCGAGAACCCCAAAAATCCGTGGCACAGGCTGGCAGCACGCCTCACGGAAACCTTCTTTCAGGGCAGTCTGACGCGCGCGATGACGCGAGGGGAACGGCGCTTCCCCGTTTTGCGCAGCGAAGCGATCTGCCCGGGGGAATATTGCGATTTCATCGGTGTGAATTACTATACGCGTTCCACGGTGCATGGCATCGGAGACGGTGTGCGCAGGGGCGCGCCGGTGAACGACCTTGGTTGGGAGATTTACCCGGAAGGCATCGCGGAGTGCGCAAAAAAAGCTTATGATTTGCTCCCGCGCCCGATTTACATCACGGAAAACGGCACCTGTGATAATGCAGATGCGTTCCGTGCGCGCTACATTCTGGAGCACCTGAAGGAGCTTGCCGTATCGGGCCTTCCTGTGGAGCGGTATTACCACTGGTGTTTCTGCGATAATTTTGAATGGCTGGAAGGGCAGAGCGCGCGTTTCGGCCTTGTACACATTGACTATGAAACGCAGGCACGCACCGTGAAGGAGAGTGGGCATATGTTTGCGGAACTGATCCGTGCGGGCGGCGCATGCGATGCGCTGTGCGCGCGGTACGCGAAGCAGACATATCCGCGCAACGGGGATGCGAATTAAACTGAAAAAAGAGGAAGGGGAGGATACGGTGAAAAAAGAGGAGGGGGCATGCCTTGTTTGCGGCAGGCCGCTGGTGTATTTTGAAAAGGCGCAGGAAATGGAATGCGCAATCTGCCACGGCAAATTTAGATCCTGTGCAAGCTGTGAAGCGGGGCACTTCGTCTGTGACCGCTGCCATGGCGAGCAGGGAATTCGGGATGTGATCGCTTACTGCATGCAGAGCAGCTCGCGCAACCCTATTGCGATGATGCAGGAGATGATGGAAGATCCTTACATCCATATGCATGGCCCGGAGCACCATGTCATGGTGGGGGCGGCGCTTCTCTGCGCATACCGCAACAGCGGCGGGGAAATCGAACTGGAAGAGGCGCTTGGAAAAATGAAGGAGCGCGGCGCAAAGTATCCAGGCGGATCCTGCGGCTATTGGGGTTGTTGCGGCGCGGCTGTGAGCGCGGGCATGTTCCTGAGCATTGCAACTGGCACAACGCCGCTTTCCAGGGAATCCTGGGGCCTTTCCAACCAAATGACCGCGGAAGCGCTTTCGGACATTGGCAGGATAGGAGGCCCCCGGTGCTGCAAGCGGAACTCGTTTACGGCGGCAAAGGCGGGGGCGCGCTTTGCACAGGAACACCTTGGGGTTGCGATGGAGCTTCCTGCGGCGATCCGCTGCACACATTCCCCGCAAAACAGGCAATGCTTGAAAACGCATTGCCCATATTTCGCCGGCTGAAGGTGCGCCGGCCGCCTGCAAAAGACAAAAGCTCCGATACCGAAAGGCCGGTATCGGAGCTTTTTCGTGCCGTTTTTGCTATTCGTTGCGGATTGCCGCAAGCGGGGAAAGCCGCATTGCGCGGAAAGCCGGGTAAAGCCCGGAAATCAGCGCCACGAGGATGGAGAACGCTACCGCGCCGAACGCAAGGTAAAGCGGGATTGAACTGTGCATGCCGGAATCGGACAGGAACTTGTTGAGCACAATGGAGAGCGTATAGCTCACGCCGAGGCCAAGCGCACCACCGAAAAAGCCGATGTAAGCCGATTCGGTCAGGAACATGCCCGCGATGTTGGACATCCTGCATCCAAGCACCTTGATGATGCCGATTTCCTTCGTGCGTTCATAAATGCTCATCATCATCGTGTTCATGATGCCGATGGCTGCGACAAGGAGAGACACGCCGCCGATTGCTCCGAGGAGATACTGCGTTTGCTTAATGCTCTGTTCGGACTGTTCAATCCATTCCTGCAGGCACTGCGTGCCGTATCCCATGTCCTTAATGGTCTGGTTTACGCTTGCAACGGTCTCGGTGTCCGCGCACTTTAGGATAACCTCGTTATAATTGCTGGTGTCAAGGTTCATAAATGTGCTGTTTTCCTTGGCCAGCTTTTTGAGCGCCTCAATATCCATCAGGCAGTAATAGGAAAACTCGTTGCCCGATGCAGCGGTAACGCCCGTAGCGTTGAGCCGGTAAAACTTGCCGGGCGTGTATCCCTCCATGGAGCTTCCACCATAAACATTGTTATAATCGAACGTGAGCTGGAAGCGGGAATCCAGGGTTACCTTGGAGTTTCCGTCTTTGTCCACCGCCTGCCTGCCGGTATTCGGATCATAAAAATAGGAGTACTGGAACAGGTCCGAGCCGAACACGATGTCGTAGGTGCCGCCCGTGGTACGTGCGCTCGGCATTGTGCCTTCCGCAAGCGTGATGCCGAATTGCTCTGCAACGGAGGTGTCAATGCCCATGATGCTGATGTCCGCCACATAGCGTCCGCTCTTCACCAAGCCCCAGGTTGTGATGCGCGGCATTACCGCTTCTACGCCGGGGATCTGCTTGAACGTTTCAAGCGTTTTTTTGTTCAGATCCTTTTCACTGGAGGAATAATTCCCATTTTCGTCAACGGAATAATTCCAACGGGTCACGGTGATGTTTGTCATGCTTCCCATCTGGGAATAGCTTTCGATCATGGCTTCGCGCATGCCGATGCCGAGCGACACCATCACCACGATGGAGCTCGTGCCGATCACCATGCCAAGCACGGTCAGAAAGGCACGCAGCTTGCGCCGCCACAGGTTCAGGAACGCCGTGCGGAGCAGATCGGCGAATTTCATACGTCCTCCAGCTCCTTCGCACGCTTCTTCTTCAACAGGATGACGGCCGCAACAGCTGCCGCGACCACCGCCGCGCCAACGCCGACCCATACCCAGGGGAAGCCTCCCGTTTGTCCGCCGATTGTTTCAATGCCGGGGTCGGCCATGCCGGGATCGCCGCCGATGGGCATGCCGGTTTCCGGGTCGATCATCGCGCCCGGATCGTCCATGGGCACCTCTTCGTTCACAAACAGGTTGAGCGGCAGGCGCTCCTCCATTTGCTCCCCGTAAACATCCTCATAGGTGATGACGATTTCGCCTGCAATGTCGCCGCCCACGGAGGGGATGATGGAGAAGTCCGCCCGCATGGTGCTGCCGGCTGCAACCGTACCGCCAAAATAAGTTTCCTCCATCGCAAGGCCTTCGCCTTCAACATCCACCATGCAGTTGTAAATGGGCGCCTTGCCCATGTTGTACAGCGCGAAGTAAAGCGCACAGCTTTGGCCAACCCATGGGTCATCGTAGACAGTGGGTTCATCCACTTTGATGCGGATGCGCTGGAGAATGGGGATGGCGATGGTCTCCGTTGCGGTGTAAGAGGCGACATTGGAGGCGCCTTCGTAGGAGAAATCGAGCTGGAGCGTATAAGCCTTTGCCTCGGTATCCGGTGCGCTCTGCATGGAGATTGTCTCCGTATGCGTTTCGCCCTTGCCGATTTTTGCGATATAAAGCGTATTGGAGCCGTTGTTCGCGGGCATCAGCTTGCCAACCTCCGCCGTATCGCTGATGCTGATTTGGATGTTCTGCACAGCTTCCTCATCGGAGGTGTTGCGCAGGGTGAATTTCACATCGAACTGTTCGCCGGCATAGATCTTATCCGTGCTGATGGAGTAGGAATCCAGGATCACCTTCGGCTTGGAGACGGGTTTTGTGCCGTCAGGATTGGTGGCCTCCTCATAGCCCTTAATGACGTTCACATAAATGCTGATCGTCATGCTTTGGCGCGTGTTGGTGGCATCCCAATCCTCCAGCCAGGAAATTGTGAAATCCACCTTTTTGACGCCCGCGGTGACCATTTTGTTGAGCTTGAAGCCGCTGTAGCGGAACTCGACGATCGCGCCGCGGTACAGGCTTCCCGAAAGGCCCTGCGTGTAGTCGAGCGCGGAGATTTCAAACGGGAAGGAATCCAGGCTTGTGGAAAGCACCGGCGTAATGGTAACGTTTGAAATGTTGCTGCGCAGGCACTGGAGCGGGATGCGCACCACAACGCCCTTGCCTGCGTTGCCGGAGGGCGTAGGCACGAACTCGCCCGCTTCGTCATAGGAAGAAAGGCGGAACGCCGGGTCCACAGCTTCCGTGGTATTGCCCTCGTTGCTGCCGCCGCCGTTTACATCCACCCCAAAATCAACGGATACGTTCTGATACTTGGTGAAACTGCTGCCGGAATCAGGCTTGAAGGAGAAGACCAGCGTGCGCGTTACCGTGCCGGAATTGCTGCCGTTATGCGTGTCCGTAAGCAAAACTTCCCTTGAACTGTTGGCGGGAATCGTCATCGGCAGCGGGCTGCTTGCATCGGAGCCAACGCTTTCGCCGGCGGTTTTGTTGTATACGCTTTCAAGCGTCACGGCTTCGCCGCTTGCGTTCATGACGGTAACGGGAATATAAATGTGCGTTGCGGAAATCGTTGCGCCGCTGACTGTAATGGTGATGCTGTCCGCGCTTGCCGGTGCGCCTGGGGCGGGTGTTGCGGTAACCTCCGGGCTGGGATCCGGCGTGCTGTTTTCTGCAAGCGCGCTTGCGGCGAGCATAAATGTAAAAATCAGCGCCAGTGCAAGCGCCAGAGTGCGTTTTAACGTGCGGTTCATGCTGTTTCTTCCCCCTGTTCAACCTCTGCTTTTTTTGTTTTGGAATTAGAATGATCGTTATATTCAATGCTCACGACCTTGCCGTCCAGGATTTGAATGACCTTGTCGGCAAATTCCGCCATATGCGGATCGTGCGTGACCATGACGAGCGTTTTGTTCCGTGCGCGCATGACGTCACAGATGGAATTCATCACGTCGTCGGAAGTGTTCGAGTCCAAATTTCCCGTGGGTTCGTCCGCAAACACGATGTCCGGATCCGTCACGAGCGCGCGTGCGATGCCAACGCGCTGCTGCTGGCCGCCGCTCATCTGCGAAGGCTTGTGCTTCAAATGCGTTTCAAGCCCCATGGTCTTGAGCGCCTCGCGGGCAAGCGCATTGCGCTTGCGTGCGGGCATGCCGCGGAACGAAAGCGGGAACGCCACGTTTTCGAGCGCCGTATAATAAGGCATTAAGTTGAAGGCCTGAAAAATAAAGCCGACATGCTTTTGGCGGAATACGATCAGTTCGCTCTGCGTCATCTTGTCCAATCGTTTTCCGGCGATGACGATCTCGCCGCTTGTGACATGCTCAAGGCCGGCAAGGACGTTGAGCAGCGTCGATTTACCGGAACCGCTTCGGCCGATGATACAGCAGATTTCGCCGCGGTTAATGATGAGATCCACACCGCGCAGCGCATGGATATCCACGCTCCCCACCCGGTAAACTTTTGTTACATTCCTTACTTCTATGAGCGGAGCCTGCTCCACAGGCAACACACCCCCTTCCAATAATTCCAGTTTACACCGGGTATAGCAAATACACAATTAAATAATTCATGAATATTTTCCCAGCGCGCATGCGTGCGGCGCGCTGGAGAGCGCCCCATAGAGTATAACGTTGGGCAGGGCGGGATAGTTGCGGAAACGCGGCGCGAAATTTGATTGATTTCGGGGAGTCTTTCCGTTACAATAACTGAGGCTGACGCTGAAAAAGGGCTGCGGAGGAACACACCGGGAGGATGCGGATGAAGAAGAGCATAAACAAAACGCTTTTGAAAACGGTCTTTCTAAAAACACTGCCGGTGATGGCAGGATACCTCGTGCTTGGCATGGGGTTTGGAATTCTGCTCACAGGCAAAGGATATGGGGCGCTTTGGGCGTTTGCAATGAGCGCTACCGTGTTCGCGGGCTCCATGCAGTACGTGGCGGTGGATCTTCTTGCAAGCGGGGCGTCGCTGATTTCCACTGCCATCATGACGCTTATGGTCAACGCACGCCACCTGTTTTACGGCATCTCCATGATCGACCGGTATAAGGGTGCGGGGCGCAAAAAACCGTATCTCATGTTTGCCCTTACGGATGAAACCTATTCGCTCATTTGCAGCGAAACGGTACCGGAGGGTGTAAACCCATATTTGTTTTATTTTTTAATCTCGCTTTTCGATCAATGCTATTGGGTGATCGGTTCAACCCTCGGCGCGGTGGCAGGATCGCTGATCACATTCAGCACGGCGGGTGTGGATTTTGCCATGACGGCGCTCTTTGTAAGCATTTTTACCGAACAGTGGCTCACAAGCAAGCAGCATACGCCCGCGCTCATCGGGGTTCTTGCAACGCTTGCCTGCCTGCTGATCTTTGGCGCGGACCGCTTCCTGATTCCCGCAATGCTTGTGATTTTGACGGCGCTTTGCACATTGCGCCCGAAGATCGAGCGCAGCGCCGCGGAGAAGGCAGGCGAGCAAACCGGGGAAACGGAGGAAGCGGAGCATGAATGACCCCCTGCATTCCATTTTGATCATCGCCGTGATGGCGGTGGTAACCGCGCTTCTGCGCTGCCTTCCGTTCTTCATTTTCAGCGGCAAACGCAGCACTTCACCGTTTGTGGCGTACCTCGGGGCTTATCTGCCGTATGCGATGATGGGGATGTTGCTGATTTATTGCTTCAAAGGCGTGTCATTTTCAGCCGCCCCGTTTGGCGCGCCCGAGCTGCTTGCCGGGCTTGTAGTGGTGGGGCTGCACATCTGGAAGCGCAACTCGCTTCTGAGCATCGGCCTTGGTACGGTGTGCTATATGCTCCTCATTCAATTCGTGTTTTAAACGCAAAGGGCGGCCGCAGGCCGCTCTGTTGCTTGTCGAAAAAGTGGCGGCGGCCACTTTTTCGAGTTTTCTCAGCGTTTGCCGCCCTGTTTTTCTTCTTCTGCCGCTGCTGCGATTGCAATCCCTGCGCTCGCGCCGATGCGGTTCGCTCCGGCTGCGATCATCTTAAGCGCATCCGCGCACGTGCGAATGCCGCCGGAGGCTTTCACGCCCATTTCCGGGCCGACGGCCGCGCGCATGAGCGCCACATCATGCTCCGTTGCCCCGCCGGTGGAGAATCCCGTGCTGGTTTTCACAAAGCCCGCGCCCGCATGCTTTGCGGCAAGGCAGGCTGCCTGCTTCTGCTCGTCCGTAAGCAGGCAGCATTCGAGGATGACTTTGAGCAGCGCGCGCCCGGCGATGGCGGAAAGAACGGCGGCGATATCGGCTTCCACACGGGAAAAATCGCCCGCCTTTGCCGCGCCGATGTCGATCACCATGTCGATCTCCTTCGCACCAAGGGCGCACGCGCGGGCAGCCTCAAACGCCTTCGCTTCGGGTTCCATTGCGCCGAGCGGGAATCCGACGACGCAGCAGGGCGCAACGTCCGTCCCTGCGAGCGCGGCGGCAACCTGTGCGATATGCACGCTGTTCACGCATACGCTTGCAAAATGATACGCCTTCGCTTCCGCACAGAGCGTTTGGATGTCCGCGCAGGTCGCATCGGGCTTCAGGTTCGTGTGGTCGATATACCGGTTGAGTTCCATTTTGTTTGTTTCGCCCTTCTGGTTTCTTTCATTCAATTATAAAACACAAATTCTCAACGCCGTTCATTTATTTTGAATATGGCGTGTCCGAAAGCGGCAGCACGGAGCGCTCCTTGCCGTCGAAGCGGTAATATGCGTCCGCGATGGCCGGAGCGGTTGGGATGGAGGTGATTTCCCCGATGCCGATTGCCCCATAGGCCACGTTAAGCCCGGCCTTTTCCACGATGATGGGCTCGATTTCCGGGACCGTGTTTGCGCGGGGCAAGCCGAGCGTACCGTATTTCGCGGTGGGCCTGCACTCCTGAAGCGGGTACTGTTCCGTGAGCGCAAATCCCATGCTCATTACAACGCCTCCCTCGATCTGCCCTTCCACGGAGAGGGGGTTCACCGCCCGGCCCACATCATGCGCTGCGATGATTTTCTTCAGCTTGCCATCTTCCCCCAAAATTGCCACTTGGGTGGCATAGCCGTAGGCCACATGGCTTACCGGATTGGGCTTATCGGAGCCAAGCGGATCCGTTTTGGCCAAATACTCGGCATAGTATTCTTCACCCTCGAGGGCGGACAACGGCTTCTTCGCCAACGCTTCGTTCAATAGCGCAGAGGCGCGGCGCGCCGCTTCGCCTGTGATAAGCGTTTGCCGGGAGCCGGATGTGGTGCCGGAATCCGGGGAATTTCCGGTGTTCGGCGGCGCATAAACAACGCTTTCGCGCGGGAGCCCCGTCGTTTCGCACACGATCTGCACAAGCACCGTCCCAAGCCCCTGCCCGATGCAGGAGGCGCCCGCATGGATGTGCAGCCTGCCATCCCGCACGGCGAGGCGCACGCGCCCCGTATCCGGCAGGCCGACGCCGACGCCCGCGTTCTTCATCGCACAGGCAATGCCGGCATATTCGGCGGACTCATATTGTTCACGCACGGCTTCGAGCGTTTCCACGAGGCCGGTGGATTCGTCCACGATCTGCCCGTTGGGCAGCGTTTGCCCCGGGCGGATTGCGTTGCGGCGGCGAATTTCCCAATGGCTGATGCCAACCGCATCCGCGGCGCGGTTCAAAAGTGTCTCAATGGCAAAGCAGGTCTGCGTAACCCCGAAGCCGCGGAATGCGCCCGCAGGCGGGTTGTTGGTGTACCATGCGTAACCGTCGATTTCAAAGTTCTGGTAGTTATACGGCCCTGCGGCGTGCGTGCACGCGCGTTCAAGCACGGGACCGCCGAGGGAAGCATATGCGCCCGTATCTGCAACAACCTTGGCCTTCACGCCCTGGATGATGCCGGCTTCATCCACGCCGAGCATGAAATCCATCTCCATCGGGTGGCGCTTCGGGTGAATGAGGATGCTCTCCGCGCGGGTGAGCTTCACCTTCACGGGGCGCTTTGTTACATGCGCAAGCAGCGCCGCGTGGTGCTGTACGGTCACGTCCTCCTTGCCGCCGAAGCCGCCGCCCACAAGCTTGTTTTCAACCCATACCTTTTCGTTGGGAAGGCCCAGCATGGGGGCGGTTTCGTGCTGCGTATCGTAAACGCTCTGGTCGGAGGAATAAATCATCACACCGTCTTCCTTCGGGAAGGCGACGGCACACTCTGGCTCAAGAAACGCGTGCTCTGTAAACGGCGTGGAGAAATGGCCGGAAAGGACGTGCCTGGCGCCCCGGATGGCCGCCTCCGCATTGCCGCGCGAAACGTGTTTATGCGCAAGGAGGTTGCCGTCCCGGTGTACGAGCGGAGCGCCTTCCGCCATGGCTTCTTCCGGGGAGCGCACGGGGGTGAGCGGTTCGTATTCCACGCGGACGAGCTTCTTTGCGGCTTCGAGAATTGCGGGCGTTTCCGCCGCAACGAGGGCGACAGCGTCGCCGAGGTAATGCGTCACATCCCCCACGGCAATCATCGTGTCCCAATCCTTTTTAAGGTGTCCTACTTTGTTCCTGCCGGGGATATCTGCTGCGGTGAGCACGCAGACGACGCCCGGAAGCGCCCTTGCTTCTTCCGTATGGATGGCGAGCACGCGCGCGCGCGGGTAGGCTGCGCGCACGGCGCTGCCATAGAGCATCCCTTCCATGGTGATATCGTCGCAGTATATGCCGGTGCCGAGCACCTTTTCCCGGACATCCAGCCGGTGCACGCGCGCGCCGACGCACCATGCGCCCTCCGGCGCGGGCACGCGCCCTTCGCGCAGGCATTGCGCCGCAAGCCGCACGGCTTTTATGATCTTCACATAACCCGTGCAGCGGCAGATGTTGTTGCGCAGCGCGTAAGCGATCTCCGCTTCAGAAGGATCGGGATTCACAGCAAGAAGCCCCTTTGCAGAGAGAACCATGCCCGGGATGCAGAAGCCGCACTGCACAGCGCCGGCCTCGCCGAAAGCATAGGCGTAAACCTCCTTTTCAAATGCGGAGAGTCCCTCCACAGTGAGAACGGACTTCCCTTCGAGCCGATCCGTCTGCTGGATGCAGGCGCGCGCGGGCTTTCCGTCAATGAGCACAGTGCAGCTGCCGCATGCGCCTTCGCTGCAGCCGTCCTTTACGGAGGTGAGGTGCAGCACATCGCGCAGATAGCGGAGGAGCTTCTGGTTTTCGGAAACGGTGACCCGGTTCCCGTTTACGGTAAAGGTTGCCATGGCACGACCTCCATTCGGTTGGATGCTTTAAAGCATGTAGGCGTATTTACTCAGTATGGCGCGAATGAGCGCTTCGATTTCAGGATCGAGCTTGCTTTGACCGGAAAGGTCGTAATCCGCCGCAATACCTGCAAGGCGCACGCGCACGCGCGGGCACTTTGCACAGAGCACAAGGAATCCGTCGTTTTCGCTGTCAATGAAATCGGCCTCATTGCGGAAAAGCGTGAACTTGTCGCGGTATGGCCTGCTGTCATAGGGGCAGAAGGTGGCGCAGTTGCCGCATTCGTTGCAGAGGTAATCCACATGCACGATCTGGCGCATGGCATGCCCGGGAACCTCCACGGCAACGTTTGCGCGGTTGGGGCAGACGGTCGCACAGGTTTCACACACGGTGTTGCAGGCAAGGCAGCGCTGCGCATCGCAGCCCGCCTCAGCGGGGAAGGCAAGGCGTCCCTTTTTCATAAGCGTCGCGCCATAGCCGGACCGGCAGGCTGAAGGAAACTCCGCTTTGCGCGAAACGCCCGTGATGGCATCCGCTGCGGCGCGTGCATCCGCAATGGCCTCCACAACTGTGGCTGGGCCGCGCAGCGCATCGCCCACAACATAGATCCCGCCGGGGTATTCGGCCTTTGCCCTGCCGCGTGCGTCGAGCGCCGCGCCGTAAGAAGCAAATGCCGCTTCATCCGGCGCTTCGCCGACGGCCGCAATCACGGTATCAGCAGGGATGCTTACGCTTTCGCCCGTGGGAACGGGCGCCCTGCGGCCGCTTGCGTCCGGCGCGCCGAGCGCCATCCTGCCGCAGAGGAGCATGCCGCCTTTGTGCGCTGTGGGTGCAGCGAGCTCCGCAAATTCCACGCCGTCCGCAAGCGCAAGTGCGAGCTCCTCCGCATCGGCGGGCATAAACCGCTTGGTGCGGCGGTATACGATTGTCACCTTCGGAACGCCAAGACGCTTTGCGGCGCGCGCGGCGTCCATTGCCGTGTTGCCGCCGCCGATGACCGCAACGCTTTCCCCAAGGGCAAGCGTTTCCGGCGCATTTTTCGCTTTGCGCAGGAAATCGATTACGTTGATTACATTCCCTTCAAGCGCGAGCATGCCCGGCTTTTCCGCACCGAAAGCGAGGATGATGTTCTCATAGCCGGCTTCGCGGAGCTCCGAAAGGGTGGGGGCGGGCTTCCCGCATACGAACGCCGCGCCCATGCGCGCTGTAAGCGCCACGTCTTTGTCGATGGCTTCCTCCGGGATGCGGAAGCCGGGAATCACGTTGCGCACGATGCCGCCGGGCTTTGCCTCACGCTCGAATACCGTGACGGGATACCCTTCCCTTGCAAGGAAATAGGCCGCAGCGATGCCTGCGGGGCCGCCGCCGATGACGGCGGTCTTCGGCGCGCCGGCCTTTTGCGCCGGCGTTTTCAGCTCCGCCATGAGGGCGTCGTACCCGTGCTCTGCGGCAACGAGCTTTGCTCTGCGGATGGTTACGGATTCCTCATAGAAATTGCGCGTGCATTTGTCCATGCAATGGTGCGCGCAAATGGTGCCCGTAATGAACGGGAGCGGGTTCTTTTCCGTGATGAGCCGGAGCGCGGCAAGAAATTCGCCCCGGCCGCAAAGTTCGATATATTCCGGAATGTCCTGCCCGATGGGGCAGCCGCCTTTGCAGGGCGCTGTGAAGCAATCAAGCAGCGGCACTTTCTTTTCGAGCTTGCGCGGCGGAAGCGGCTTCTCCGGCTTGCGATACCGCGCGTCCTCCCGCGCCGCGCATGCAAGCGCTTCCACAGCGGGAACATCCACGCCGGCGAAGGCGCGGAATTCGCATTGCTCAAGCGCTTCCGCGATCTCGGTCATGCGCGCATAGCCGCCGGGCTTGAGGATGGTTGTCGCCATTGTAATGGGCCAGATACCGGCCTCAAACAGCTTTTGAATGTTGAAATAATCCGCGCCGCCGGAATAGGAGAGGCGGAGCTTCCCGCCGAATTCCCTGGCCATGCGGGCGGCCATTTCGATTGTGAGCAGGTAGAGCGCCCGGCCCGACATGTACATTTCTTCGCTCGGCAGTTCGTTTGCCTTAACATCCACCGGGAAGGTGTTGGAAAGCTTCAGACCGAATTCCAACCCATGCTCTGCGGCGAGCGCAGCGAGGCGGCGGAACATGGGAACGGCGTCCTCGTATTGCAGGTCTTCCCGGAAATGGTGATCGTCAAAGGCAATATAGCCATAGCCGGCTGCATCAAGCGTTTTGCGCGCAAAGTCATAGCCGAGGATGGTCGGGTTGCATTTAACGAAGGTGTTGAGCCCCTTTTCACGGATGAGGTACGAAGCGATGGCTTCGATTTCCTGCGGCGGGCAGCCGTGCAGGGTGGAAACTGTCACCCCTGTGCAGATGTGCGGGGAGATGCCCTCGATGTAGTCTGCATCCTCCGGGAAGGCGGCAAGCGCGTACTCCATGCATCCCTGCCAGACAGCCGTTGCGGAGGCATCCTTTAGTCCTTCAATGAAGCGGTCCAGCTTTTCGGTTTTGATGCCTGCAAGGTCATATCCGACGCTCATGTTGAATGCAAAGCCGGAAGGGTCGCCAAGCCCCCATTTATAGCTGATGAGCTTCAGGGCAAACCATGCCTTCACATATTCTTCAAACGCCTGTGGCACAGTCAGTTCTGTGGACCATTCGCAGTTGTAGCCCTCGTCTTCTGCAAGGATGCAGGGACGGTTGATGCAGGCAGCAAGCTCCTCGCCATCCATTTTCTGCACGGTCTTGAGCTCGAAAAAACGCGCGCCCGCATAGTAGGCGGCAATGATGTTTTCCGCGAGCTGCGTGTTGGGGCCGGCGGCCGGGCCGAACGGCGTTTCAATCGTTTCCCGAAACAGCGGGAGCTTTTTACCGCCCCGCTTTATGAACGGCTTCTGCACGCCAAACACGGCGCCGTGCGCATCACGCTCGGTAAAGAGCCAGTCCATCAGCTGTGGGAAGGGGATCGGGTTCATGCGTTCGCTCATGGTGAATACCTCCTTGTCGTGTCAAAAGCAATGCGCGGTTCAGCCGTTGAGCCGCTTCCAAAGCGCACGGCTTACCTCCAGCGTGCGGGCGTTTACGGCTTCTTCGTCCGCGCAGGTCAGCACGCGGTCCCGCATCAAAATTTTACCTGCGCACATGGTGGTTTCGCACTGGCGGCCCGCCATGCCGAAGAGGATGTGGCCGTCGATGTTTTCTGCGGAGAACGGGGTGAAGGGCTTGTAATCCATCACGATCACATCCGCCGCCGCGCCGGGCTTCAGCACGCCGAGCGGGTCTTCAAAATAACGTGCGGCAATCTTTGCGTTGTTCAGAAACAGCATTGCGGTCGCCTCGCCCCAGCCCACGTTGGGCAGGCAGGCATTGTGCCGCTGTATGGCAAGGGCGGCCTTCAGGCTTTCGGTCATGTCGAAGGTGTAAGCGTCCGTGCCAAGGCCGACGAGGATGTCTTTTTGAAACATTTGCAGCACCGGCGAGCAGCCTACGGCATTGCCCATGTTGGACTCCGGGTTGTTCACAACCATGGTGTTTGTTTCTTTTATGATGTCCATCTCCGCGGGATTGACGTGGATGCAGTGCCCAAGGAGCGTCTTTTCCCCGAGAATCCCAAGGTTTAGCAGGCGGTTTACCGGGCGCGTTCCGTAGGTTTGCAGCGTGTCGTACACGTCGTTCATGCCTTCGGACACGTGGATATGGAAGCCGGTCCTTCCGTTGTTGGCCTTAACACATTGCTCCATGGTTCTGTCGGAAATGGTGAAGAGCGCGTGCATGCCGAACATCGCCCTGACGAGCGGATGCTGCTCCTTTTCACAATGCGCGATAAAGTCCGCGTTCTCGCGGATGGCGGCATCGCATTTTTCCTGCCCGTCCCGCTCGCTGACCTCATAGCAGAGCACTGTGCGGATGCCAAGCTCTTTGGCAACTTTTTCGATTGCGAACAGGCTCCCTTCAATTTCGCAGTAGCTTGCGTGGTGGTCGAACACCGTCGTACACCCGGTTTTGATGGAATCGATGTAGGTGGTATAGGCGCTTCGGCGCGTGTCCTCCAAAGTCAAATTGCGGTCGAGCCGCCACCACATGCCGTCGAGCACTTCATAAAAGTTTGTGGGGTTGTGTCCTTTCATGGCAAGGCCGCGGGCGAGAGCACTGTAAATGTGCGAGTGCGCGTTGATGAAGGCCGGCATGATGACGCCGCCCTTTGCATCCACGAACTCCGCGTCCGGATACTTTGCACGCAGCGCGGCGGTTTCGCCGGTTTCAACGATTTTTGTTCCGGAAACGGCTACGCCGCCGTTTTCGATGTAAGGGTTGGCGCTGTCTCGCGTGATGAGCCTTCCGTTTGCAATGAGAATCATGGGGAACCTCCTTATGTAGTTTCGGTGCAGGACATGCGGTGCTGTGGAGAAACAAAAAAGGCGCGCACAAACGAAGACAAACGTTTGTAGCCCGCGCGCGAAGCACTCCCTTGCAGCTATGCCCATATTTTTACGGATAAAAGAGAGAAATAAAGCATTATTATAATAGCATATATGCTGCAATAATACAAGAATTCTGATGCGCAAAAAATCTTTTTGGAATCTAAAAAATATTTTGATTCTCTATTGAAATTTTGTGGGGATATGATATATTTGAATAAATCAGGAAACGGGGAGGGAGCAGTATGCAGGAGACGACGCTCGATCTGCTCAAACGGCTTGCAAAGGCGCTTTCCGCGCAATTTGGGGATAATTGCGAGATTGTTGTGCATGATATTTCTTCGGGCGACCCGGAGAACACCATCGCCGTCATCGAAAACGGACACGTTTCAAAAAGAAACGCGAGTGCGGGGCCTTCCCACATCGCGCTTGAGGCGATGAAGGAAGGGCGGAGGAACATCCCGGATCAGTACAATTACCTGACGCAGACGGCGGACGGACGCATTCTGCGCTCAAGTACCGTATATATCAACGACGACGAGGGGCGGCCCGTTGGCATTTTCTGCATCAATTACGACCTGACTGCGCTCATGATGGCAAAGGCCACCGTGGATGCACTTGTGCAGGACCCGCGTGCGGCAGGCGAGCCCGAGCGGATCCCCACGAATGTAAACGATCTGCTCGACGAGCTTTTGGATCAATCCGTGCGTATCGTGGGCAAACCCGTTGCGATGATGAACAAAGAGGACAAGGTGAAGGCCATTGGCTATCTGAACGATGCGGGCGCCATGCTCATCACCAAAAGCGGAGACAAAATCGCAAAATTTTTCGGCATCAGCAAATATACGCTGTATTCCTATCTGGACACAAGCAATACGGGCGCTCAGGAATCCTGAAGTCCGGCAAAGATCAATTTCATTGGCAGAAAGGATGGCAAACACCATGAATCTCGATGAAATCAAGAAAGCTTCTGAACGGTATCTTCCGCAGATGACAAAATTCCTGCGCGACCTCATCCGCATCCCGAGCGAAAGCTGCGGGGAAGAGGGCGTGATCCGCCGCACCATAGAAGAAATGGAAGCGCTCGGCTTTGATAAGGCGGAGATCGATCCAGAGGGCAATGCGCTCGGCTGGATGGGCGACGGTGAAAAGATTATCGCCTTTGATGGCCATATCGACACCGTGGGCATCGGCAACCTTGCCAATTGGGAGCATGACCCGTATGAGGGCTATGAAACGAACGAGATCATTTATGGCCGCGGCGGTTCGGATCAGGAAGGCGGCGTGGTTGCCGCCGTGTACGGCGCAAAGATCATGAAAGAACTCGGCCTCATTCCGGAAGGCTACAAGATCCTTGTTGCCGCCACGGTGCAGGAAGAGGATTGCGACGGCCTTTGCTGGCAGTATATTTACAATGAAGACAAAATCGTCCCGGAATTCGTGGTTTCCACAGAGCCGACCGACGGCGGCGTATACCGTGGGCACCGCGGCCGGATGGAGATCCGCGTGGATGTGAAGGGCGTTTCCTGCCACGGCAGCGCACCGGAGCGCGGAGACAACGCCATCTATAAAATGGCGGACATCCTTCAGCAAGTGCGCGCGCTCAACGAAAACGGCTGCGCACCGGAGGATGAAGTGAAGGGTCTTGTGAAGATGCTTGAGCCGGAATTCAACCCGGAGCATTACGAGGATGCCCGCTTCCTTGGCCGCGGCACGATCACCGTTTCGCAGATTTTCTATACATCGCCCAGCCGCTGTGCGGTTGCCGATTCCTGCGCGGTGTCGCTTGACCGCCGCATGACCGCCGGCGAAACGTGGGATTCGTGCCTGGAAGAAATCCGCAACCTGCCCGCCTGCAAAAAGTACGGCGATGATGTGAAGGTTTCCATGTATATGTATGACCGCCCGGCGTGGACGGGGCTTAAATATGAAACCGAGTGCTATTTCCCGACATGGATCAACAAGGAAAACGCCGCGCATGTGCAGGCTGTTGCGGATGCGCATAAGGCGCTCTTCGGCGAAAAGCGCGTCGGTGCGCCCTCCGCAATGGAAAAACGCAACCGCCCGCTGATCGACAAGTGGACGTTCTCCACCAACGGCGTATCCATTCAGGGGCGTTACGGCATCCCCTGCGTGGGCTTCGGCCCGGGCGCGGAATCCCAGGCGCATGCGCCGAATGAAATTACGTGGAAGCAGGATCTTGCGGTATGCGCGGCCGTTTATGCCGCAACGCCGCTGTTCTATAAGGAAGAAAACAAGACCGGCGACGTCTGCCAGTTCCGCGCAGGCAAGACAAACAACAACATCAAATAAGCATGGAGGCCAAGATGAGCAACGTAAAGCAGTTTACCGACAAACTCGACAAGCTGAACTTTGAAAACATGTATGAAGGCGACTTTTTTCTGACCTGGGAAAAGACGCGTGATGAGCTGGAGGCCGTGTTCACCGTTGCGGATGCGCTGCGCCACCTCAGGGAGAACAACATTTCCGCAAAAATTTTTGACAGCGGCCTTGGCATCAGCCTCTTCCGGGATAATTCCACCCGCACGCGCTTCTCGTTTGCTTCGGCCTGCAACCTGCTCGGCCTCGAGGTGCAGGATCTTGACGAGGGCAAAAGCCAAATCGCCCACGGCGAAACCGTGCGCGAAACTGCAAACATGATTTCCTTTATGGCGGATGTCATCGGCATTCGGGATGATATGTATATTGGCAAGGGCAACGCCTATATGCACAACGTTGTGAATGCTGTCACCGAAGGGCATAAGGCGGGCGTGCTGGAGCAGAAGCCCACGCTTGTCAACCTTCAGTGCGACATCGACCATCCCACGCAGTGCATGGCGGACACACTGCACCTCATCCATGAATTCGGCGGTGTGGAGAACCTCAAAGGGAAAAAAGTGGCCATGACCTGGGCATATTCCCCGAGCTACGGCAAACCCCTTTCCGTCCCGCAGGGCGTGATCGGCCTTATGACGCGCCTTGGCATGGATGTGACGCTTGCCTACCCTGAGGGGTACGAGGTGATGGATGAGGTCGTTGAGGTAGCGAAGAAAAACGCAGAGGAATTTGGCGGCAAGTTCGAGATCACCAACGATATGAAAGAAGCCTTCAAGGATGCGGATGTGGTTTACCCGAAATCCTGGGCGCCGTTCAAGGCGATGGAAGAACGCACGGAACTTTACGGAAACGGCGATTTTGAAGGCATCAAGGCGCTTGAACAGCGGCTGCTTGCGCAGAACGCGGAGCACATGGACTGGGAGTGCACCGAGGAAATGATGGAGCTCACCAAGGAGGGCAAGGCGCTTTATCTCCACTGCCTGCCCGCGGACATCACGGATGTTTCCTGCGAACACGGTGAGGTTGCGGCGAGCGTATTCGACCGCTACCGCGACCCGCTTTATAAACAGGCATCCTTCAAGCCGTACATCATCGCGGCGATGATTTTCCTCGCCAAGGTGAAGGATCCTTCCGCCAAGCTCAAGGAGTTGGAAGAGAAGGCCAAGAAACGGCACGACGGATAAGAGAAACCTCAGATCAACCAAGGGGCTCTGCGCAGGCAGGGTCCTTTTCATATTAGCCCGCTTCGCTGAACTGCGTAAGCGTCAAACTGATGCATAAACGGCAGCGCAGGCAGTTTGTAAACAGCCTGTTAATTGGTAAATTGCAGATTGACGCAAGCTATGCCGTCTGCTAAGATAAAACCATAGCAAACCGTTAATTTTACGTATCTATATAAATTCCGTTTTAACTTTTGTTTCCGTTTGATCCGAGTTTATCCCCGCCCGGCAGGTGAGCGGGATGAGAAGCACAGACTAAGCCATGAAGAGTCATTGGGGGTGACGCTTTAAGACGTGGTATCTTTTGTACTTTCTCAACGTATCCACAGGACAAATCCAAGCGAAAAAGAAAGGAAGCAAAATCATGAAAAAATTAGTGGTATTTATGTTGGCTGCTCTGTTCCTGCTTGGCAGCTTCCCTATGGCGTTCGCGGAGGAAGCAGAGGCGCATGAGCATGATGGTTGCTGTGAAATGCTTGCCGTTAGCGGGGAGATTGTGCCTTACGCACCATGCAGACATAGTGACTTTCCTTACAACACGGTTTACAGAATCGTACGCTCATACTGTACAATGTATCCTAGATACTATATGATTTGTACAAATTGCGGAGAAGAGTATGACTATTATTCTGCGGGGGCATCATACGAAGACCATCTTGGCCCCTACACTTACGTATCTGCTGGCGTAGATGCGGATGGGAATCCCATATATCACAAACTGTGTGAACGATGCAATTCCTATGTATAACTGGTAAATAAATTTTTCTAAGGGTTAGAAAGACGCTTGCTCTAATTGAAAGACTGTTTGTTGGGGACTTTCCCCAACAAACAGTCTCACTATGATAAATTTATTAGCCTGCCCTATTTTCAGAAACTACGACAACAAATATAGTAAAATGGAGGAAGCACTATGTTATTCCGCACAAGTCTGAAACAGACCCTGCGCACGCCGGTGAGGCTGATTGCATATTTCCTTGTTGCGGCGCTTGTCACGGCGTTTCTCTGCGTGGGGCTGAATCTGCGCATAAGTTCGGAAGCGAATCTCAACGCAGCCGACACCGCGTTTACCACTGTCGCCGTGCCGGAGTTTCAAGCGCTTTTAGATGAAAAAGGGCAACTTTACCCAAGTTTAAGCGGTGCTCCGGATGCCAACTATGCCACATGTCCCGCATATGGATATGACCTTACCCCCATTAAAAATGCTATGGGCGTGGCTGACCTTGATGTGCAAGGGCGCTTTGGAGCATGCATAAGTGGCAGAGATAATATAAAAACAGGTACCGAAATAGAAAATGCTGTGAAAGATGATGTGATCATTTTTACGGTAAACGGAAACAAAACAATTACTGTATCCCCGCTTTCTTCCACGAAAGTTCCCGTTACGGTTACTTTTTCTGCATTGGGATTCCTTGATGGCTATCAGGATGCCATTGAGCTGTTCAGCCAAATCCGGCCGGAAGTGTTTTTGAGCGTTTCTCCGCAGGAAGAAGATGCTCCGCCGATTGCAGAAGTGCAGCCGTTACAGGAGTTTGAAATGGGAACCGAGGAAAAGGACGGCTCGTTTTATCTGGAACCTGGGAAAACATACATCATGGCGTGCAGTCCCATGCCGGCTCAGGAAGCAATGACACAAACCATTACCGTTTATGCGGTGATGCTTTGGGAAGACCTTTTTCATGCGGCAAGCGAAATCCGATATGATGGAAGAAAAGGTTGGACAGAGACGGTTAACCGCCACTGCACACAAAAATATCTCCCTATCGCGCCCTATGAAGAAGGCTTCTTTGAAACGGAACGCGGGGCGTTCTTTCAGGAAATCATCGATGCATACCGGGCTACCGCGAGTTCGTTGAATGCAATTACAACGAACGACCTTGCCGCCATGCGGCCGTTCCATTCCGGCGGCGTACATGTTGCCCAGGGGCGCGCCTTCACCGAAGAAGAATATGCCGCAGGCGCAAAGATATGCCTTGTGAGCGATTATATTGCAGAGCTGAATGGCTGGCAGTTGGGCGATACGCTGCCGCTCTCATTTTATGAAACGAGATATCTTTTTGGGAGCACCTATCGTTGTTCCGTGTTCCGTATGCCGACGACCAGTTTTTTTGATGCAGGTGAATATACTATTATCGGTATATATTCGGGCAATGTGATTCGAGATTATTCCGGTGCAAGGGCTTACACTAAGGGCAATGGGCTGGATGCAAAGGATGTGCTTCTTCCCACAAACTCCGTTGCAAACGCGCCCCTGCCGGAGATTTCGCAGTACACCACAAGCATCCGCCTGAAGAACAGCGAAGCACAGGCATTCATGGCCGAAATGGCCGTGTCCGGCTTGATGGAGGAACAGCCGGGCGGCTATGAACTTGGCCTCACGGTCTACGACCAGGGGTATTCGCATGTAGCGCCGGGGCTAAACCAGCTTGCGCGTGTAAGCAGGCTTACACTGCTGCTTTCCGCGGGTGCGGCGGGCGCAGCGGTGCTTGCGCTTGCGCTGCTGCATGTGCTGCGCATGCGGCGGGAGATTGCCGCAATGCGTTCGCTGGGGACAAAGAAGGGGCAGATCGTTGTGCTCTCGCTTGCGGGCATCCTGCTCGTCTGCCTGCTGGGCGCCTGTGCGGGTGCATATGCGGGGCATATGGTTTCTGCGGAGGTAGCAGGGCGCGTGCTTGCAGGCGCGGAGGAAGCGGCGGTTGACACGACCTTCACGGCGATGATGGGGGAAGAAACGGCGAAGGAGTTCACCTTCACGCTGGAAAGCGACCCGAAGCTTGCCGTTGCGGCAGGCGGGGCTGCTGTGGTGGCGTTTGCGCTCCTTGCGCTGCTGCTGCTCGCAGCGGAGCTCCGCCGTCCGCCCATGTGCCTGCTTGCCGAGAAGGAATAGCGGAGGCAGAACGGGCTGTTCCCGGCTTCTTTTCTGCAGGGGCCCGGCATGATATAATAGCTCTATGCTGAAACGAACGCTTCTTCAAGGGATGAAAGCTCTTGTGCAATGCACCTGGGGCCTGCCGCAAACCATCCTGGGGCTTGCGCTTTTTTTGCGCTATACAAAAGCGCCACATGCGCTTTACCGCGGCTGCATTCAAACACAATGGCCGCGCGGGGGCGGCATCTCTCTCGGGCTGTTCTTCTTTACGGCGGATGCGGTACATGCGCCGTCTGCGGAGCGTCGTGCAGCGCTTGCAGCGCACGAATATGGCCACACGCTGCAATCGTTGCTGCTGGGGCCGCTGTATCTCCTGACGATCGGTGTCATTTCCTTTACGTGGGCGAATGCGCCCCGCTTCAAGCGCATGCGCAGGGAGCGCGGCCTTCCATATTCCCATTGCATCGTGGAACGCTGGGCGGATCGGCTCGGCGGAATTCGGGATCAAAAATAATCCGAAAAATACGGTTTGTCATTTGAAATCAACTTTTCAAGTACGTCGACCAGATAGTATTCCATCTTAAGCCGCTCGTTTTCATAAAGATAGGTGGGGCGCTTGTAGCCCATCAGCATGGCGGTAAGCGTTTGGATATCCAGCTCGATCAGGTTGGGATAAGGGCCTTCTTCCGCAATTTCGCAAATGGTTTCTTCGTCCTTCCAACGCACAAGGAACGTGTTGTCGTTCCATGGGGCGAGCGGATCGTGCACACGCAGATGCAAGCGCAGCTTTTCAGGCGCTTCCCGGAACGTATAACGCGAAAGAAACGCGGGCACATCCACGATGCGCGCCATATAATAGGGCGCTATGGTTTCGGTGATTTCGCTGTCCTCGAACAGAAATGCCATGGGCTCGCCGGTGTAATTGTCACCGCGCACCTCGGTAATCATGGAAAAATGCGCGCTTACATAATTCCAAAGGCCGTGGTAGGCTTCTTTGTTGAGGTAGATCATCTCCTTGATATAGAAGATTTCGTTTTCAATGTGGTAAACAAGCGAGCCGAGCGGTTTATGGGAACTGTCATAATACACGGCGGCGATTACATCGTCTACCTCCCAGCGCCAGTATTCATCCCAGGCAAGGGAATCACGGATAAGCGCACCGTGATGCTGGTAAGCGAAGTATTCATATACATTCTTCAGGTCTTCGTGCTCCGTATCCACGCGCTCCACCATGCCGGGCACGGGGCGGTGCTTTGGAAGCTGGGTATCCTTGATGCTGAACGCGAGCTTGTCGGATACGACTTCCCACCCCTTTTTGCGGTAAAAGGGGATGGAATAGGGGTAAAGATAAGAAATGCTTTGGCCGCGCTCACGCATGATTTCAAGAATTTTAACGACCAGCGTGTGGATGAGCCCGCGGCCGGAGTATTCCGGATAGGTCGTTACGCCCGTTACGCCGCCCATGTCGTAAAGCACGCTCTCGATATTTACCTGCATTGGATAAACAACGATCTGCGAAGCCAGCCGGTCCTTATGGAACCAGCCGAGCACATAGGCTCCATCCAAAATGGGCGCTTTTGCGTGGTTGAATTCATCTTCCTGCCAACCGCTGCGCGTCAGCTCGTCCGAGGTGACTTGAAATGCATACCGCAATAGCGCGTTGAACTGCTCCAGGTCGGCATGCGTCAATTCCCGCATATGAAATCCGTCGTTATGTCTTCTCGGTTGCTCCATCAAACTTGCAACACTCCTTTTGCATGCTGGGCATGCGTTCCTCTTAATATAATAGCCACGTTTGATGGAAATGGTCAAGCGTGTGTTTTGTCGTTTCCCTCTTTGTGTGGCTTGCTTCGTTTGGGGTTGACATAAGCAAGTTTTATGTTAAACTATCTTAAGTAGCGGATGCATGGCGCTTTTTGTCGACGTGGTTGAAATTGTGCTTCCGCGGGGTGGCTGCATTGGGTTTCTGGCTTGCCATGCTGGTGTTTATCGGCGCGATGGTTGCCTGCCTCTGCGCGGACGTTTCAATGAGCGCCGCGTTGCTCGCGGGCTTTCTCTGTTTTTGGGTGGTAGGCCTCCGGCGCGGATACGGGGCGCGTGCTCTTGCAAAAATGGCTGCAAAGGGCGGGAAGGATGCGTTCAGCGTCGTACGCGTGCTGGCGCTGATCGGCCTCATCACGGCTTCCTGGCGCGCAAGCGGCACCATCGCTTTCTTCATTGCAAAAGGCGTTTCTCTTATCACACCCTCCCTCTTTATTTTGATTGCTTTCGCACTTTCCGCTGTGCTTTCCTATGCGCTCGGCACATGTTTCGGCGTTGTGGGCACGGTTGGCGTGATTTTTATGGCTCTTGCGCGCAGCGGCGGCGTGAACGAACTGATTGCCGCAGGCGCGATCCTATCCGGCGCATTCTTTGGCGACCGCTGTGCGCCCATCTCTTCCAGCGCGAATCTGATTGCGGGCGTAACCTGCACCCCGATTTACGACAATGTGAAATACATGCACCTTACGGCGCTCCTGCCGCTTGGCATCTGCACCGTTGCATATGGCGTGCTTTCCGCGCTTAACCCGATCGGAGCTGTGGACACGAGCGCGCTGACGCTGTTTTCTGAAAACTTTACCCTTTCCTGGTGGACGCTTATCCCGGCGGCGATTATTCTTGTGTTGCCGCTGTGCAAGGTGCCTGTGCGCTATGCGATCCCGGCAAGCGTGTTCGCGGCGGCTGTGTTGGCGCTTGCGGTACAGCATATGCCGCTTGGGGAGTTCCTGCGTTGCTGCGTGCTGGGGTATGCTGCGCCCGATCCTGCGCTCGACCACATTCTGGGTGGCGGCGGGCTCATATCCATGCTGAACGTTTGCTTTATCGTCCTGCTTTCCGGGATGCTTTCCGGCGTATTCAATGGGACCGGCATGCTGGGCGGCCTGCAGGGGATCATCCGCCCTATGGAGGCGCGCATCGGCGGCTTCCCTGCGATGATCCTCACGAGCATCGTGATTTGTGCCGCGTTTTGTAATCAGACGATCGCCATCACAATGAACGATCAGCTTTGGGAGCGCATTTATGAAGAAGAACATGCGTCCCACCGGGAACTGGCGCTTGATATGGAAAACTCTGCTGTGCTGATCTCCGGCCTTGTGCCATGGGCGATCTCCTGCTCGGTCCCGCTTGAGATGCTGGGGGTAGATGCGCGCGCTTTGCCATATGGCTTTCTTCTGTATCTTGTGCCGCTTTGCTACATCTTTACGAAAAAAATTTGGTTTCCGCCACGGCGTAAGCGCACTGCGGAAACGGGGACGGAAGCAGCAAGCGCGGAATAATTTGGGGAAAAACACCGCAGGCGTCCGAATGTTCGGACGCCTGCGGTGCCATTAATAAAAAGGAGAAACCCTACGGTCAAATTTAATTTAGACTTATTTTACGCAAAACAAAATAGGCTGTCAAGAGATTTTTGAAATTCAAACAATTTTTTTGTTGCATCAAAATATTTTAAGGATACCGTAGCGCTTCATAGAAATATACGATAATTCCTATGAAAAAAATATATTAATAGAATGTAACTATGGTTAAATACCCGATAAAATTGTGTAAAAATCGTGTGAACCCATAAAAAATGCAGGAACCAGTTTTTTGTGTTGCATTTACTGCGCTTGAAAAAGCACGTTTCACCCCTTATAATGGCTTGGGAGGATGAAATATGCCGTTTTATTGCGATTATCATGTGCACAGCCACCATTCGGTTGATGCAGCCTGCTCTATCCGAGAAATGGCAGAAGCCGCTGTGCAAGCAGGCCTTTGGGAGATCTGCTTTACAGACCATGTTGAATTCGAGGACCCGGAGTGCCGGGATAATCCTGCAGATCTTGCTGCCCAGCGTGCAGAGGTGGAGCAGGAGCAGCCGACTTTGCCTGTGCGCCTGCTGCGCGGGGTGGAGATCGGTATTACGCCGGATGCCTCGTTTGCGGAGCAGGCAATGGCGTATATAGCCCCGGCAGAGGTGGACTTCATTATAGGTTCTGTGCACCGCGTCGGAGAGGAAAACACCTACCGGCCGGGTTACTTTATGGAGCGGGATCGGCAGGCGGCCTACCGCGGCTATTTGGAGCAGATCGCGGCCTCCGTGCGCACCCTGCCGCAACTTTCCGTGCTGGGACATTATGATTATGTTGCAAAGCGGGCGCCTTATATGCAGCGCGCTGTGCGCTATGCGGACCTGCCGGAAGCATTTGACGATATCTTGCGCTATCTGGCGGAGAACGGCAAGGGCATGGAGGTGAATACCTCCGCTTGGCTGGATGACCCTGCCTGGGGGCTGGACGTGCTCTCCCGCTTTGTGGAACTCGGCGGAGAATTTGTGACGTTCGGCTCGGATGCGCATGTGCCGGAGCGGGTCGGGAGGCGCCTTTTAGAAGCGCACGCGCTTGCCAAAGCTGCGGGGATCCGTTATACGGCCACATTCCGGGGGCTTAAGCCGAGCTTTATCACTCTTTAAGCATTCAATTATTTCATACGAGGTTATAAACTATGTCAATCGAAAGAGTCAGGGCGGAATTTGAAAAATTGGGCATTGCGGAGCGGATGCTCGAGTTCTCCGTTTCAAGCGCAACTGTGGAGCTTGCGGCGAAAGCGCTTGGTACGGAGGAAGCGCGCATTGCAAAGACGCTTTCCTTCCATGACGGAGACGGCTGTATGCTTATCGTTACCGCAGGGGATACAAAGATCGACAACAGCAAGTTCAAGGCCCGTTTTGCAATGAAAGCGAAAATGCTTTCATTGGAAGAAGCGCTTGCAATGACCGGCCATGCCGTGGGCGGCGTGTGCCCGTTTGCGCTTCCCGAAGGCGTAAAGGTGTATTTGGATGTTTCCATGCGCCGCTTCACGACCGTGTTTCCCGCAGTCGGCAGCGCAAACAGCGCGATTGAACTGACCTGCGATGAGCTTGAAACATATTCCGGAGGCGAATGGGTAGATGTGTGCAAGCCGGCTGTGCCGGCAGCGGAATAAGCCGGAAAAGCAAAGCCAGCCAACGCGCCAAAACGGAGACACCTGCGAAACCTTGCCGCTCCGTTTAGAATTTGGGTGTATACGGCCGCGCTTAGCATATCTTGCCCCAACCGTAAAAGAATACAGCCCAGCCTGATCGCCTTTTCCTAACGGACTTTCTTTCTAAAGAGATGCCGCTACATCACAGCCGCACGGCGATCCGCTCCCCGTTTACCGCATAGATTTCCATGAGCGGAAGCTTTGCTTTGCGCAGCGCTTTCGCGCTTTTGCGTACTCCCCGGGCGAGCGTACACACCTCTGCATCGGAAAGGTCTTCATCCTGCGCCGCCCGTTTGCGCAGGGCGCGCGCAATGGGCAGCGAAAGCGGCCCTGTAAGCAGCGCAGTGGGAATGGCGATGAAAATCGGAAGCCGCCCTTTTCCGGTTTTAATGGTAACCCTCATACCTGAAGCTCCTCAACGTACACCTTCACAGTGTCTCCGTCATTGGATTCGATGTCTACGAGGTTTCCGAGGCAGCCTGCATCCACAAGGGCTAGAATTTCACCGAAATCAATATCGTATTTGTCAAGCCCGGCGATGTTGGTGTTTGTGCCGAGTTTGAGCGCTGCACGAATGAGCTGCAGCGGCAGGTTTACGTTGATCCGGTCACCATCCTTGGAAAGCACGCGGACGCGCAGGAAAAGTTTATCGGGATCGGGCTTCCTGCCACCCTCCGGCGCGCGCATTTCGACAAGCGGCGCTTGCTTGGGAAGGCTGAACAGGGCATCCACCGTTACGCCAAAAAGCTTTGCGATGGCGGGCAGAAGCGAAATATCCGGGCAGCTTTTGCCGCCTTCCCATTTTGAGACGGCCTGCGCGCTCACGCTGAGCTTTTCGGCAAGCTGCTCCTGTGTCCAGCCCTTTTCCTTGCGCAAGGCTGCGATGTTTTCGCCGATGGCTTCACTGCCAGCGGTGGGTTCTTTTTTGGTACGTTCAAACAGCATTGTTGTTTCCTCCTGATCGTGTTTCTGCGTTCAGGATACGTTGCTTTTAAGGCGAAAAACACAGACCGATGGTTGGAATGTGCCCAACCATCGGTTGAAAACGCGCGCAACCAACAGTTGCATGGCTTAAAAACCGGCTCGCCGCGCCCAAAGCCCTCCGCAGAGCGCAAAAAAGTCGCGCACGGCCGCAATGCGGCCACGCCGTTCAAAATAGGTGCGTTCTTCTGCTTCGGCGGCAACGGTTTTATCATAAGGGATGACGGAACGCAGATCACCCTCGTAAATCAGATGCGGCGCAAGGCGTTCTTCCAGCGCGCCAATGGAGGAAACATCTTCCATACCGAGCAGATAAGCGCTGAAGGCCAAGCAGGTATAAGCGTCCGCAAGCGGGTAACGTTTATGAAACGGAAGAAGAATGGCGTCAAGAAGATTGTAAAGCATTTCTTCCCGGTGCGCACGGCAGTAGCTGAGCTTGTTGAGCACAGTGGAGTATTCCTGCGCGCAGAGCGGCACACGGAATACCTTTACCTCCACGTTTTGCCCCATAGCAAGGTAACGGGATGGGTATTCCTGCACAAAGCCGCCGGAAAACGGGGAATCTTTGCGTGCGCGGGAAAAGGAATACAGCAGAAACAGCCTGCCGTCCAATGCCGCGGAAACATGGTTATAGCGGCTTGTGCGCAGGAACAGGCGGATAATCCTGCCAATCCCGGTGTTGGTGCGCGAAAGCATGATGTAAATGCAGCGCGCTTCCGCGGGAGCGCCCGTCATAACAGCCGCTGGTCGTTGATGACCAGGCGGAACATGAGCCCAAGCCGCTCTGCTGCCTTGCGGCAAAGGAGCATGCGGCCAAGGAAAATTTCAAAGTAATCCATCACAGAGCAATATTGGGTGTCGACGGTCATCTCAAGCGTAACGGATTCGTGCGCGTCGTCGATGTAGGTACGCGCACGGCGCACGGCGAAGTTGACACGGTCGTGAATATCGAATTTGGATGGATCTGTTTCCCGAACGCGGGTATAACGCACATCTGTTTTATCGGCAAGAATAAGCGCAGCTGCAATGGGATTTACCGGCTCCGCAGTATGCTCGTCGTGGTTGCCGATGGCTGCGATGATGGTGGCGATATCCTCCGGGTCTGCGCCAAGGCGGTCGAGAATGCGGAATGCCATGACGGCGCCGCTCTGCGCGTGGTCAATCCGGTTAACGACGTTGCCGATGTCATGCAGGTAGCCGGCAATCTGTGCCAGCTCCGCCTCGCGTTCGGTGTAGCCGAGCGTGAGCAGGATGTAACGCGCCGTTTCCGCAACGCGTCCGACATGAGCGAAGCTGTGCTCCGTGAAGCCCATGTAGATGAGCGATTCGTCCGCCCGTTGAATATAGGTGCGGATGGATGGATCCGCTTTGATCTGTTCAAACGTAATCATGCTTGTTTCCTCTGCTTTGTATTTGAAATATCCCTTGATGATCTGGTTCTTCAACTTTGGGCGCCCAATACAATCGGCACCGCGTAGGCTTCAACCTCGTGCATGGCCTGCTCCACATCAATGGTGGTGAACTGCCCGTTTTCATACAGGATGCGCCCCTGCACCATCGTGAGGCATACGTCGCGCCCCGTGGCGCTGTAAACCGCGGTGGAAACCGGGTCGTATACCGGGCGGAGAAAGGGAGAATCCGCATCGATGAGGATGAGATCCGCATCAAATCCCTCGGCAACACGGCCAATCTCGTTTTCGCGGCCCTGTGCCTTCGCGCCGCCCACGGTTGCCATCTTGAGCGCTTCATAAGCGTTTACTGAGGTCGGATCTCCGGAAACGCCCTTTTGCAGCAGTGCAGCCAGCTTGACCTCCTCAAACAGATCATGCGTATTGTTGGAGCAACAGCCATCCGTGCCGAGGGCCACATTTACGCCCCGGCGCTTCATTTCTGCCATGCGGGCGATGCCGCTGCCCAGCTTGAGGTTGGAAACCGGGCAATGCGCAACGCTTGCACCGGTTTCGGCGAAAATGTCCATATCCTCATCCGTCAGCCATACGCCGTGCGCGGCGAGCACTTTCGCTTGGAATACACCCGCGTCATACAGTGCGCGCGTAGGTGTGACGCCCCGCCGGGCGATACACGCCTCGTGCTCCTTCCGGGTTTCGGAAACATGTACCTGCAAGCAAAGGTCATGCATGAGCGCGAGTTCCGTTACATAGCGCCACACGGCGGGGTAGCTTGTATATTCGGCATGGATGGCTGCATCCGCACGAATACGGCCGTTTCCTGCGCCGTGGAAGTCCCGGATAAGCGCGCGCGTTTCCTGAATGGCGCGATCTGTTTCAGGGTCATAAGCAGCCTCGTCGAAGGCGAGTACGGCGTTTGAAAGCGATACGCGCATGCCGCATTCGAGCGCGAGCGCGGCAACGGCCGGCTCGCGGAAGTACATGTCGCTCGCGGAAGTCGTGCCTGTGCGCAGCATCTCCGCAAACCCGAGGCGCGCTCCGGCGAGGATCGCGCGCTCGTCAAGCCGCGCTTCCACGGGGAATATTTTTTGGTACAACCAGTCCTGTAGTGTGTAATCATCCGCATAGCCGCGCATCAGGCACATGGCCGTGTGCGCATGTGCGTTTACAAGGCCGGGCAAAAGGAACTTGCCGCGGCAGTCGATTGTGCGCGCAGCGGGTTCCTGCGGGGCGGCTGTGCCGACAAAGGCAATTTTCCCGCCGGCTATGCCGACATAACCGCCTTTGAGCACGGGACGATCATCGCACAGGGTGAGCACGGTGGCGTTTTGAAACAATAAATCCATAGCGGGATTCCTTTCAACAGCACGGAATATAGCACATACAGTATATTTTATCATACCGCATTTGAGAGCGTTTGACTAGATGCATGAAGTGCGTCTATAATGAAAGAAACGTAAAATCGGGGTAAACCCGGAAAAGAAATGGAGACTGCGCGATGCAGCTAAAACGCCTTGGGCTTGGCATTCGGTTCGACTTTCTGTCCGCTGCTTCCGAACGGGAGCATGCGCAGCAGGCATTTGAAGAGATTTTCTCCGTTCTTACCCTTTCGGAGCTGGAAGGGCTTTTGATTTATGGCGGGCAGGATCCACTGACAGATCCTGCGGAAAACGTATTTCTCGCCGTCATTATGGGGGGCTCGCTTTCCACCATGCGCCGCATTTATGAAAAGATCAACGCGGATGCGGCCATCGGCATGTATCTTGCGCATACGCACCCGTTCATTGAAAACAACAGGCTTCTGCATTGGCAGACCCCGTCTTTCTATGGCGAGGTGCAGAAGGACGGTACGCTGCGCGGCGGCGACGGCACGCTGGACGGCCTGACCGTGCCGAAAAAGCACGGCCGCCGCAGGCCGGTGGGCAAGGGCATCAAGGTGCTTTTTGCGCCGGACAGCTATGGCGCGCTTTCTTCCACGGATGCGATCAAACGGCTGAGCGTGGCCGCGCGCAGGCATTTTCAGGGCGTGAAGATTGTTCCCGTCCCCATGACCTACGGCGGGTGCGGCATGGTGCGCGCGCTTGTTACGGCATGTGAAGGGGCTTACCGCACGGCGAAGATCACGCCGCTTGTGCCGGAGGGGAAAAGCAGCGCCGTATATGGCGTCCTGCACGGGAAAACGGCGGTGCTTGCGCTTGCCGAAGTGCTCCCATGCGAGGGCGAAGGGACCGCTTCGCTGAATGCGGGCGAACTGATCCGCCGCGCTTTGGACGAGGGCTTGCGTGAAATCGTGCTTGGTACGGCGGAAAGCGCAATACGCGATTGCGGGATGGGCTGCATGCGCGCGCTCGGCGTCAAGTTTTATGATGCGGAAGGAACGGAGCTGAAAGGCTCTGCAGAGGAGCTTCGCCGCGTGGCTGCGGTAGACACGGAATATCTCCACCCCGGCCTTCGGGAGGCGCGGATCACGATTCTCAATGGCGGCATAAGCGAAACGCCCGCTGAATATGCGGAGGATGCGGTGCGCTTCCGTGCGCTTGTAGCAAGCGCTGTGGGCGTTTCGGCATCCGACTGCGCCGGGGTGGGCGGGCTGCTGTGCGCGCTTGGCGGTGCAAGGCGCGCGAGCGGTGTGGATGCGCTTTTGGACGCGGTGGATTTTGACAAGCTTTTGCAGGGCGTAGCGCTTGTTGTTACAGGTGAAATGCTGTTGGAGGAAGCATCCTTTTCCGGCGGGCGCGCTGTGCCGTGCGTGCTGGCGCGGTGCGCTGCACGCCGCATACCCACGGCGGTGCTTGCAGGCGGCATAAGCGGAATGCTGGATGAAACGCGCCTTGGTTCCGCAGGCGTTATGGCATTTATCGATGCGCCGATGAGCCGGGAACAGGCTGCGGCGCGGGCGGAGGAACTGTTCGACGCGGCGGCGGACCGAATGTTCCGCCTGATCCGCATCGGCCGGGATGTGGAGAAGATCGGCGCGCCGAAATCTCCGCGCCAACGGGACTTTGCGCGGATGTACCGTGAGAGCCTGAAAAAGGAGACGGAGTGAAGCGTCACGCTTCCGTAATGTTCTCGATCCGGCCATCTTCGGCGAATTCGAATTCATAGAGCCGCGCACAGCTCAGGTTGCCGTCCTCCTGTGCAATGAGGCCAAGGAAGCGGCCGCTTCCATCCGAAATGGGAGGGCGGGCAGCGGTGAATGTGCCGAGGAACTCGCGAAGTGCGTCAAAGCTGATGGAGGCCGCAAGGTCATCCGCAAGGTAGGACATGGCCTCCGCTTCAAACCCCTCGCGCACTGCTTCTGCAAAGGCGATCGCCCGCTCAAGCGTGCCGCGCGGCGCACGCGGGGCGCGGGTAAAGAAACCTGTCTCGGCGGGGGAGGGCACAAACCCTCCTCCTTTTTCATATTCATACCGTATACGCCGCTCATGGCCGAGTAGCGTGCCAAGCGGATCGATGGCCTCGACTGACCCCGCCTCAATACGGACCGTTTGTGCGGAAACATCCAGGGCTTCTTCCATGGCGGCGCTCAAAAGCAGCAGCCGTTCACCATATTTTCCCTGCGTGTGCGCAGCCACATAGGGGACGCCCCCGAACTCCAGCACATCAAGGGATCCGCTTTCGCCTTCCCCAAGCGCATAACCGCCGAGCGCACGGTTGCTTTCTTCAATGGAAAGCTTTAGGCCGGTTTCGTAATACAGCGTAAGCTGGAACGTGCGGCTGCCCAAGCGCGGCTCGATATGGTCGATGCGGTATGGAATTCGGCAGGCAGAATCGCAGCGGAGCCTGCCCGCGCGCATCGTAAGCTCGAATACGCCGCCCGGCCATGAACATATGCCGACATCCGGCGCAGGGCGTGAGCGGATGGAACCGTTCTCAAAACTGATTTTTCGCGTAACGGGATAAAGCCGGGCATCCTCTCTGTCAAAGAGCGGCAGGAGCGCGACATAATAATCGCCGCTGTCGGAAAGCGGCAGGGCAATGTGGGAATCCGCGCCACACTCCCCGGCCGGATGACCGTTCACTTCGATGAGCGCGGGCGCATCCGCACGGATGATGAGAAGGGGAACGGGAGAATAATACATAACGCGGCACCTCACAGATTTTTTGCCCAAAACCGATGGGTCAAGATAAAATCTATGCGCGGCGCTTGCATATCATGCCATTCTAGGCTAGAATATTAAGATTAAGTGATTGTTGTTTGGAGGGTATTATGGTAAGGCTATGCGAATTGGTTCGCTGCCCGGAAAAGCATGCGGGCGCCATCACGGTTGCCGGCTGGATTAAGACCGCGCGCGCGAGCAAGACCATCGGCTTCATTGAATTGACGGACGGCTCCTGCTTTAAGACCGTGCAGGTGGTTTATGAACAGGACCGGGTGAACGACGAAACCAAACGCGCGCTGAACACCGGCTGCGCGATTTCCGTACAGGGTGAGCTTCTGCTTACGCCGGATGCGCCCCAACCGTTTGAAATCCATGCTGCATCCATTGTGATTGAAGGCGAGTGCCCTGGCGATTATCCGCTGCAAAAAAAGCGTCACTCGCTGGAATATCTGCGCACCATACAGCACCTCCGCCCGCGTACGAACACCTTTCAGGCAACGTTCCGCGTGCGCTCCGTTGTGGCGCAGGCCATCCACCGCTTCTTTGACGAGCGCGGCTTTCTTTACGTACATACGCCGATTCTCACAGCGAGCGATTGCGAGGGCGCAGGTGAGATGTTCCGCGTGACGACGCTTGACCCGGCCGACCCGCCGCGCACAGAGGATGGCGCGGTGGATTTCGCGCAGGACTTCTTTGGCACGGCGGCCAACCTTACCGTCAGCGGCCAGCTTTATGGCGAAGCATTTGCGCTTGCATTCCGCGATATCTACACCTTTGGCCCTACCTTCCGCGCGGAGAACTCCTTTACGGCGCGCCATGCGGCCGAATTTTGGATGATTGAGCCGGAAATGGCCTTCTGCGACCTTGCGGGCGACATGGACGTTGCGGAAGCCATGGTGAAATACATCATCCGCACGGTAATGGAACGCTGCCCGGATGAACTGAAATTCTTTAACCAGTTTGTGGATAAAACGCTGCTTGAGCGCCTGCAGAACGTTGTGGACAACGATTTTGCACGCATCACCTATACCGAGGCGGTGGAGCTGCTCAAAAAGGCGGATGTGGAATTCAAATATCCTGTGGAATGGGGCTGCGATCTGCAGACGGAGCACGAGCGCTACATCACGGAGCAGATTTACAAAAAGCCCGTGTTTGTTACGGACTACCCGAAGGACATCAAGGCGTTCTATATGCGCGTGAACGATGATGGAAGGACTGTTGCAGCAGCGGATCTGCTCGTGCCCGGCGTGGGTGAAATCATCGGCGGCAGCCAGCGTGAAGAACGGCTTGACGTATTGGAAGCGCGCATTGCGGAGCTTGGCATGGACATGACGGACTATGGCTGGTATTTGGAGCTGCGCAAGTTCGGCGGCGTGCAGCATGCGGGCTACGGGCTCGGCTTTGAACGCATGGTGATGTATGTGACCGGCATGGCAAACATCCGGGATGTACTTCCTTTCCCGCGCACAACGGGCAGTTTGGAGATGTAACACAGAGAGAAGCATTCAGGCGGCATGATTCCATGCCGCTTTTGTCTGCCCTCAAAGTGAACGATCCCTTTTTGGCAGACGAAGGCCGCTCCAACGGAGCGGCCCGATTTTTCATTATTCCCTTGTACGCGGTATGCGCGTGGTGTCATCCGGCGGAACGGCGTTCCGCCCATTGCTGCGCGGCAGCATGCCGGCAGCCTCAAACGCTTGTTCACGCAGCTTGCGCTCCCGTGCAGCACGGCGGCGCGCAATGCGCTCCCGTTCCTTTTTCTCCAAAGAAGAGAGGATGACCAGCGCAATTCCCGCAAATACCGTGAGCACGGCAAGCACGATGAGCACTGTGCGCAGAGCAGAACTTACAGAGGAACCGACTTCCGCCACAATGTCCGTTGGCGTCTCGATTGTCGGGGTGCTGTCAACGGAACTGGCCGTGCCGACGAAATCGGCGGTAACATAAGCGGTGTAGGTGTACAGATTGCCGGAAGGGTCCGCAACCTCAAGCGTAAAAGCAAGGTCGCGCGGCGCGCCGACATTAACTTTTTGATTGATGGATTGTGTGCCCGGTTCAAAGGTTTCCAAACGGTATATCTCCCCGTATTCGCTTTCCCGCAGCACCAGGTTCTGCATGGTGAGAGAACCGGTGTTCTCCACGGTAAAATTAACCGTAATGGAGCCTGCACTGTTGAGCGTCTCCACGACTGCCGCAGAGAAATTCACGCCAATCAGCGAGGGATCGATGTATTTTCGCACGGCATAACTTTCCGTTTTGTCGGAATACTGCTGGCCGACGCCGTCCACACCCTCAATGTGAAATACGACATTGCGTGCCTCTGTGGTAGGCACGGTGTAGGTGAGCGTTTTGCTTTCGCCGATGGCAAGCTGGAATGCATCTGCAACGGAAGCGCCGAGTTCGTCCGTAACCTTAATCTTGCTGATACGCTGATTGCCGTTGTTGGTGAGCGTCAGCGTGAAGGTTTGTCCTTCTTCTGCCGCCACACCCTGTTCAACTGTGGCGCTCAGGCGGGAGTTGATCATGCCGAGAACCTTGTCGGAAACCGTTGCTTTGCCTTCCGTGCCATCCGGCAGGAGATAGGCAATAACCGGGGAGCTGGTAACGGTGGAACGCCCCATCGTATATTCGTATGTAAACACATAGGGAACACCGGGTTGTACGACGATGTCCTTAACCATCGGCTCGCGGCCGCCGATCTCCTTATCCGTGATGGACACTCCGGTGATGGGCGTTACACCGCTGTTGGTTACGGTATAAGTGAGGGTGATAACCTCACCCGTGGAGGCCTGCGAGGCGCTGACCGTGCGCGCGGCAGTCACCGAGACGCTTTGCGGAAGCTGGGAGGACGGATCATCCAACGCGCTTTTCACGGTGACAGAGGGCTGAGCGCTGCGGGCTTCGCCATCTTCAAGCCAGGTTACATCGAACGTGATGGGCTGGCCGATGAGCGCATCCGGCACAGTGAGCGGAGAACTGGTGAAGCTCTGGCTTGCTCCGGGCTCGATCGCGGCGCCTGCAGTGGTGAAAAATTCGCTGCCTTTATAGAGGATCCTGATATCCGTCATCGTGGCGGCGCTGTCGTTATGGATGGTGAAGGTAAACGTCACGTTGCCGGAAACAGAAAGTGATTCCGGGGTAGAGCTTCCAGTGATTTCAGCAGCCAAAGCGCTTGAACAAAGGCACAGGCAAAGCGCAGCAGCCACGAAGGCACAAAAGCGGTGTTTCAGATTTTGCATCATCTATCGCAACTCCTTGGGATTTCCATTCGTATTCAGCATCATTATACCCCAAAAGCGCCCGCATGGGAATAAGGGCACAAATTGTTTACGATTTCGGCGCTTCCGGGCGGATCAGGTAGCCGCCCCCACACGAAACCGGCGCGGCACGGCCATCCGTGCGTTCTACAATTTCAGCCGAGAATCCGGCTGCCGCGGAATCTTCTACCAGAACGCGAAGATGCACCGCTTCCGCAAAATCAAGGCGATCCACTTGCGCGTTGGCGCGCACAAAGGCTTCCACCGCACCATACCGCGCATAATCCACGGAAAATTCCAACGCCGTACCGGGGATATAATGCAGCACGTCCGCTGCGCGTACCGCCTCTGCCGCGCCGCGCGAATATGCGCGCACAAGGCCGCCGGCGCCGAGCAGGATGCCGCCAAAATACCGCGTCACGATGCAAAGCACGTTGGTCACACCATTGGCTGTGAGCACCTCCATCATGGGCATGCCCGCCGTGCCGGAAGGCTCGCCGTCATCCGAAAAACGGGCCGTTTCCCCGCGCGTGCCGACGCGGTAGGCATAGCAATTGTGCGTAGCGTCATAATGCTGCTTGCGGATTGCCGCAAGGTGCGCGAGCGCTTCCTCCTCCGTTTTGATGGGAAAGCACCGGCCAATGAAGCGCGAGCGGTTGATGACGAATTCCTCCTCCGAGGCATGGGCAATGGTTTTAAACGCGTCCATGGGCGCTCCTTTCAAATGAAAATGGAAGGGCAAAACACCCTTCCATTTATTTTTACAAGGAAACAGCCGTTTGTCAACCGGCGATCACGCGCACATAGCTTTTCTTGCCCTTCTTGAGCACAATGCCGTCTGCAAGCTTTGCGGGGTCTGCCGCTGCGGCGACATCTTCAACCTTCACATCATCCATCAGCACCGCGCCGCTTTCAATCATGCGCCGCGCGTCGCTCTTGCTCTTGCAGAGTTTGCCTGCAACGAGCAGGTCAACCACGCGAAGGCCCGTTGCTTCCACATCCGCAGGGGTAAGCGCCACGGTGGGGATATTTTCGAGGCTTCCGCCACCGCCAAAGAGCGCTTCCGCCGCCTGCTGCGCCTTTTTTGCTTCCTCTTCGCCATGAACCTGTGCGGTAAGCGTATAGGCAAGCGTGCGCTTCGCAGCGTTGAGCGCCGAGCCGCCCTCGGCCGTCATGGCGTTTACTTCATCCATGGGGATGAACGTAAGAAGCGAGAGGCAGTTCTTCACATCTGCATCATCCACATTGCGCCAGTATTGATAGAAATCGTATACGCTGGTCTTTTCCGGATCGAGCCAAAGCGCGCCCTTTTCCGTTTTGCCCATCTTTTTGCCTTCGCTCGTGGTGAGGAGCGCCGTGGTGAGCGCATATGCGGGCTTTTGCTCTTTGCGGCGGATCAGATCCGCACCGCCGAGGATGTTGCTCCACTGGTCGTCGCCGCCCATTTCCAGGCAGCAGCCATACTTCTGGTTGAGCACGAGGAAGTCGTAGCTCTGCATGAGCATGTAGCCCATTTCAAAGAAGGTAAGGCCGCGCTCCATGCGCTGCTTGTAACATTCGGCGCGGAGCATCTGGTTCACGGAGAAATGCACGCCAATGTCGCGCATGAAATCGAGGAAATTGAGGTTGCGGAGCCAATCCGCATTGTTCGCAAGAATGGCGGCATTTTCTCCCTCAAAGGACACAAGGCGTGCCATTTGCTTTTGGAAGCAGGCAGCGTTGTGATCCAGTTCTTCGCGTGTCATCATCCGGCGCATATCCGTTTTGCCGGAAGGGTCGCCGATGGCGGCCGTGCCGCCGCCAAGGAGCACGATGGGCCTGTGCCCGCAGCGCTGCATGTGCGCCATGGTCATGAGGGCAACATAATGGCCGATGTGCAGGCTGTCCGCAGTCGGATCGAAGCCGATATAAAAAGTGACACGCTCCTTTCCCAATAGCTCGTGAAGTTCCTCGGGGTGCGACGACTGTTTGATGAAGCCGCGCTCTGTGAGTACGTCGTATGCGTTTCTCATTGCGTTTCACTTTTTCCTTTCCTAAAATTTCTGCGCCGCATGCAGCGCTTCCTTACGATAACACAACCATGCCCGAAAGGCAAGAAGTGCGCAGCGAAAAGGCAAGTTTTGTGCAACAAATTGGAACCGATCTGACAGCAAACAAACCGATCAATTCCTGCACCTTGTTGAAGAATCTTGATAAAATGAATCGGTCTGCGGCAATCAATAGAAGGTCGCAACTTCTTCTTCGGGCTTTTCGGCGTGTTCGACTGAGATGGCAGTCAGTACCGGTCCTTTTGTACCATAGGCTTTGTGATATTCAACGGAAATTTTCGCGGTAAGGAGCACCCAGTCCCGCTTATGGAGCGATGCCGCTTCCGGCCATTTGCATACAAGCGCTGCATATTTAATGTCGTTTACACAGCAGGTCATCACATGGCGCCCAACGATGAACACATCTTTGCCCAGTTTGGGGGAAAGCGCCACCGTTCCCTTGAAGCGCACGGCCTTCCCAGCATATTTCCCCGCATCCTCGGTAGCGTCCCGATACCAAAGGGCATAATCCCCATCCGCGATCTCCACGATGGGCGCATTGAGGTCGAACGGCAGAGGATCCTCGATCTCGTCATATTCCACCTTGCCGTTCGGGTATTCAAATGCGATGTTTGCCCGGCGCGATGTTGCGCGGACAATTTTGTGGAACATAAGCTGATCGGTTTCCTCACTTGTGCGGTTAAATACCACGAGCTCACAGCTTTTGAGCTTATCTACCACGAGGGAGCGCATGTTTGCGTTGTACGCCAGGAAGGTACGGGCGTCCACAAACAAAAACTCCTGATAAATACTCCATTCTTCCGGCATGTGCTGATAGAGCGAATCCAGCATCCACATGCCGTTATATTCCACAAGAACGCGCGTGGCCCTGTGCTTTTTTTGCAGTGCGGCAAGGCGCGTCGCGGCAAGGCCGCTTTCTGCTTCGATGGTCTCAATAAATACGTTGCCGCCTGCAAACGTGTCGGGAGCGTATTCCTCTTCGCCCTCTTCGCAAAGCAGCAGCAGCGTGCGCTCCCCTGCGTTGAAACGCGCATCCTCCAGCGTCTCCTGAATGAAACGCGTTTTGCCCGCCTCTAAAAAACCGGTGAACAGGTAAACGGGAATTTCTATAGCCATACGATCGCCTCCGCCCGCTGTGCCGTCAGCGTGCCGGGAAGAGCTTTGCAAGCGCGGCTTCGTTGAGCTTGGAACCAATCACGCAGAGCCGGCCGGTGACCGGTGCAGGGCCTTCCCGCAGCTCAATCTCGCCGGGCACAAGGTCAAAGTGCAGCCATTTGCCGCAGGTGCAGGCAACCATGCCCTTTGCGCGCAGCACACCGCCATACTGCTCCGCATCGCCGAGCGCTTCAAGCGCGCTTTGCAGCGCCTCACGGCTGAACTTATGTGTTGTTTCAATGCCCCAGCTTACAAACACTTCATCTGCATCATGCCCATGGTGGTGATGATGATGCGCATGGCCATGCGCATGTTCCTGTTCATGATGACACCCGCACGTGCATTCTTCATGCTCGTGCTCGTGCTCGTGCTCGTGTTCGTGTTCATGTTCATGTTCATGCTCGTGTTCATGCTCGTGCTCATGCTCATGGTGATGGCCACAAACGGGGCAAACTTCCTCATCTTCAGATTCGGAAGCAAGCTGGTCAAGCGCGGCTGCAAGGGTATCCTTGCGTTCCATGGCGGCAAGGATCTGCGCCCCGTCTAATTGATCCCAAGGGGTGGTGACGATGACGGCGGAAGGATTATGCTCCCGGAGCATATCGACCGCTGCGGAAAGCTTATCCCCGGAGACGGAATCCGTGCGGGAAAGGACGATGGCGCCGGCGTGTTCCACTTGATCGTTGAAGAATTCGCCGAAGTTCTTCATATACATTTTGCACTTGTTGGCATCCACCACGGCGGTGAAGCTGTTGAGCGCAAGGTCGTGGGAATCCACGCCCTGTACGGCGCGGATCACGTCGCTCAGCTTACCTACGCCGGAGGGCTCGATGAGGATGCGGTCCGGTGCGAACTGGGCGAGCACCTTCTTGAGTGCATCCGCAAAATCGCCCACAAGGCTGCAGCAGATGCAGCCCGAGTTCATTTCGGTGATCTCCACGCCGGCATCCTGCAGGAACCCGCCGTCCACCGCGATCTCACCGAATTCATTTTCAATTAAAACAAGCTTTTCTCCCGCATATGCTTCGCGGATCAGCTTTTTAATCAGTGTGGTTTTGCCGGCGCCCAGAAATCCGGAAAAAATGTCAATCTTCGTCATTGCATGTCTTCTTTCCGCAGCCCATGCTGCATGTTTTTCTAACCACAAATTATACCGCTGAACACAAAAAAACACAAGGCAGGCGCGGAATTCAAGGTGATTCAGCGCTGCTGTTTTTGCAACAGAAGGTTACAACTTAGCTCCATGCCAAACGCGCCAAGCGGCGCCGTGATAAGGATGGACAGCACGGCGATGGACAGGATCAATCTCCCACAGGGGAGCCCAAGGGAAAGCGGCACGGAGCCAATCGCAGCCTGGACGGTTGCCTTTGGAAGATAGGAAATCACGCAGAACAAGCGCTCCTTGCAGTTGAGGTTTGTGCCGGTGAGTGCAAGCAACACACCTGAGGCGCGCAGCGTGAGCGCGATGATGAGCATCAGAAGCGCTTTGGCACCTGCCGAGAACGTATAACGCGGGTCTACCGCTGCGCCGACGAGGAAAAACAGGAGGACCTCAGCACCAATCCACAGCTTGCCGAATTTCTGAGAAAGCCGTTGGGAAACGGTCGGCGGGCACTTGCAGCGCAGCACGCAAGCCATGCTTATCACAGCGAGCAGGCCGGAAAGCGGAATGCGTGCCTTAAGCATGTCTTCCAACGCCACGAGGAGAAAGGCAATGCCAAGGACGAGAATCGTTTTAGCGCTGTTGCGCACGGTTCGCCGGCGCGTATGCGCCGCTTCAAACAACAGTGCGAGCAGGGTACCCGCCGCGACACCTGCAAGAACGCCGAACAGGATGGAAAGTGGAATGCCCGCAAAATCGGCGGCGGAGGCGGAGCTGCCCTGGGCGATGTTGCAGAACGTGGAAAAAAGGACGATGACGAACACATCATCCAGCGATGCACCGGCAAGGATCAGCTGTGGAACACCTTTCTCCGTTCCAAGCCGATTCTCCATAAGCTGTACCATTTTGGGGACAACCACGGCCGGAGAAACGGCCGCCGTCACCGCGCCCATAAGGGCGGCTTCGACCGGTGAAATGCCGAAGATGCATGGAGCGAACAGGGCAAAGGCTGCGATTTCGAGCGATGCAGGCAGAAAGGACATCAGCAGCGCGGGGCGCCCTACCTTTTTCAGTTCAGCCGGGTCGAGTGAGAGCCCTGCTTTGATCAGGATAATCACAAGCGCGATTTTGCGCAGGTCGGCTGAGATGGAGAGGATGGAAGCATCTAAAAGGTTCAGTGCAAAGGGGCCGGCTGCGATGCCGGCGACCAGCACGCCAACAAGCCGCGGCATGCGAAGCCCTTGGCAGAGCGATGCGGCCGCCATGCCGGAAAGGAAGATCAGTGCAAGGGATGCAATCATAACAAAACGCTCCTTTTAACCGACGCAAAAAGCTGATGCTTTCTGCGACATAAATCACAGAAGTCATCAGCTTTGTCAGCGGTTTAGGTTGCCCAGGGGAGAACTTCATTCCCGGCAACTATTATACGGGAATTTCTGCAAAAAGCAACCCCGCCTTGGGATATTGCCTCAGGTTTGCCGTGGCTTGCAGGAATGCTGCACCATGGCACGCTAATGGGAATGGGGTCTCTATTCCCCTGCCGCGGGCAGTTCCACAAGGCCGGATGTGGACCAGCTTTCGCAGGAATACCAGAAATAGCCCGTGTGCTCTTTCCCACCCGCATCGGCATAAGCATAGCGGATGAGCATGGTGTCGTCCTCCCGCCACTGCACAAAGGTGTACTCCGCGCCTTCCGCAATGCCGAAAAGCAGGTCGATGTGCGTGGTATGGTTTCCGATATAATCGTTGACCACGAGCCGCGCCCTTTCCGCATCCCGCATGGACACGACAAGATACCGCCCGCTCGGCGACCACCACATGCCATCGAACTCCGTACCGGAGTAGGTGGTAAGGTAATAACCACGGCTGCGCTCGGCGCAGACGGTCCTGAGTGTGAAACCGCCGGCCTGCGGGAAAAGGCCGGTCACGTCGCCCGCATAGGCCGTGGCGGTCATGCTGCCATCTGCCGTGGATTTGCGATCGACGATATGAAAATATCCCTTGCTGAGCAGAACAAGCAGCGAAAGGAGCACGCCGAGCAGCAGCGCAGCGGCGGAAAAAGAGGCCGTGCGCTTTGTGATGCGGCGCTTCTCGCGGCAGAGCGCCTCCCGGTAGCTCGGCACTTCGGGTGCGGGTTGCTCCAACGGAGCACGCATGCGCGCAAGCTCCGCGCGGCAGGCGGGGCATTGCTTCACGTGCGCCTCAACGAGCGCTGCGCTTTCTTCGCTTGCAAGCCCATCCGCGCAGAGCGGAAGCAGATCCCGGATAATGTTGCAGTTCGTCATGGCGTTTCCTCCAGTTCGCTCAAGATCATGGCCTTTGCCCGGAAAAAAGTGACGCGCGCCCAGGATTCCGTTTTCCCCGCCGCATCCCCGATTTCGCGGAAGGGGAGTCCGGAAAGCCGCAGAAAAAACACTTGCCGATAGGGCTCGCGCAATTCCTTTGCCACACGAAGCAGGGAACGTGCCGTTTCACGGTCCACAAGCTGCTCCTCAAATGGGATGGTGTCCTGCGGCGCTGCCTCCGGGAAAGGGACGCGCCGTTTTTGACGCCGGAGTTCGCTGAAATACAGATTTTTTGCGATGGCGCAGAGCCAGGTGGAGGGCTTGCAGGCGCCTTGGTCGTGCGGGGGTTTTTGCAGCGCGCGCAGGAACGTTTCCGAAGCAAGCTCCTCCGCAACGGCGGCATTGCCCGAAAGGGAGAGAAGGTAGCCATAAACGATGCGGTAATTATCCCGGTAAAATTCCTCTATCGTCATCGGTCTCCTCCCCCCTTTCATGTTCGTTCTTATATGAAACGCGCGAAAGTGCGTTTCGTTACAGACGGCTTGCAAAAAACAAAAATTCCCCCTTCCGGAAAGGAAGAGGGAAAAAGACGGAACGCTTCCGTTATGCCTCGATCCGCTGGTAGATGCGCGTATATACCTGCACGCCCCAGGCCTTACCGTTCCGGATCAGGAAATGCATGCGGCCGAGCGCGCCGGTATCGAGGCGGCGGGTGCTGAACCAGGTGCCTCCGCAATAGGTAAGCTCCATAGTGCCGTAGTCATTGCGCGCCATGAGTTTGCCATCCTCTTTGAACACGTCCACCGTAACGGGGATTCCCTCGTGGCAAATATACTTACCGAAGAGCATTTCAGGCTCTTTGAATTCTTCTCCTGCGGGATGCACCCAGCGGTGGCTTTCTTCAAGCGGGAGCCCCATCACCATGTTGAGCATCATCCATACGAGCGGCTCGGGGTCGGAATCGCCCTGATTGCACAGCGCAACGAAGCCGTAGTTTTCATCTTTAAGGAATGCGCCCTGGGAAGATACGCCATGCAGGCCGCCGGAATGCTCGCAGATAACATGACCGGCCTTGGTGCGCTTGTTGAGGCCGTAGCAATAGAACGCCTTTTCCTGCTCGGGGAATCCGGCGCCGACAAGCAATTCGACCGCTTCAGCCGGAATGGCCTGCACGCCGTCGATCATGCCGCGGTTGGAGAGACACTGGTAATAGCGCGCCATATCATGCGCTGTGGATTTCACGCACGCACAGCCGCGGAACGGGGGCAGAATGGACCAGTGGTCATCGCAGCTTACGCCGCCTTCGCCATCTTCTTCAAACAGGCGCGTGATGTTGCCGCCTGCCATGGCAATGGCTTCGCTGCCGTCAAGATCAAGCACGCTGCGCGTCATGCCGATGGGCTTGAACACGCGCTCCTTCAGGAACTCTTCCAGCGTAACGCCTGCTGCAATGTCCACCACATAAGAAAGAATGGCATAGCCTTCGTTGCTGTAGCTCATGTATTCGCCCGCCTGCCCAAGCGTGGGGTAAGGGCAATTGGCGATGTAATCGATCACCTGGTCGATGGTTTCCATCTTGTTGGGCGAAGTGCGCTTCATCTCGCGTGCCCATTCGCTGTCGCGCCCCGGGGTGTTAAGCGCGATGGACCATTCCAGCGGTTCCATCGGCGGAATGCCTGCCGTGTGCATGGAAAGGTGGCGCAGCGTTACATCCTGCTGCGGATTGCCCGGCACGCGGAAGTTCGGAAAGTACTTGCTTACGGGATCATCGAAGGAGAGCTTGCCCTCTGCCGCAAGGATGCAGCAGGCGAGCGTCGTCATAGATTTGCTCATGGAAGCGATGCCGCAGACGGTATTTTCATCAATGGGACGGCCGGTTTCGAGATCTGCGATGCCGTATCCTTTTTCAAATACCACGCCGCCAGGCCCGCGCACGGCAACGGACACGCCAGGGAGCTTTTTCTTTTCAATGTAGCTTGCGAGCATCGCGTCCAGCTTTTGAAGATCGAATGCCATGTGATGTTTTCCTCCTGTGCAGAAAAGGCGGCTCTCGGCGAGCGCCGCTGATTTGATACCATCATTCTAAAAGAAAGTGCGAAAAATGTCAAAGGCGCAAGCGGCGTTTTTCGTTAAGGTTTGTTAACTTCCGCGCCTTCCGCAACGGCCGGCTCCGGCGCGCTCAGCCCGATGAGTTTTTCGGTGAGCAGCTTGAACAGGGAGGCGGCAACGGCGGATTGCAGAATGAGGCGGCCCACGGCGGAGTCGGCGGGTTCTTCCGAAAGAAGGGCGGGTGAGGCTGCTGCGCGTACCTCCGCCGCAAAAATGGCGGAAACGGACTTGTGGGCGCACACAAATGCATCATAGGTCGCGCGAACCTGTTCCTCGGGCGCGCCATAGGGGAGAATCTGCTGCACAGGCGCGATGCCAAGCGCCTGCTTGAGCATGCAAACCATGATAAGATACGCCAAATGCACCCGGGAATAGCGCTTCTTTACGGGCGGAGGCAGGATTTTCATTTTTACATAATTGTTGATCATCGCAGGGGTGGCGACGTTATCCGCGCCCTCCTCCCGCGGCAGGAAGTTCAGATACTGCGTCAGCAGCACAATCACCTGGTCCATATAAAGCTCAATGCCGGGGAGCATGTCCCAGGCAGGCAACTCGTATTCCTGCAAAAACCCTTCCCATTTGCGCAGTTTTTCCGCGACGAGTGCCTTGTCGTGCATCATGTGAAATCCTGTCCCTTCCGTTTTTTAAAATTATAGCATACATTTTGAGGATATGCTATGTAATATGAAGCAAAAAATTATATAATCCGATTATTATGATTACTTTACATAATTATAATCACATGATAACATGATGCGGATTACTAGATTATGCCCGGCGTTTATCCGGGCGAAAGGATGGCCTTATGAGTTTTATTCTTTTTTCCGATTCTTCCTGCAATCTCCCGTGTGATATGATTGCACAGCACGATGTTCGCATTGTGCCGCTGAGCTACAACATTGCCGAGGAAACGTATTCCTGCTATGAAGAGGGCGTCCCCTTCGACAGCAAGGGCTTTTTCGACCGCCTGCGGGCCGGTGCGCTTGCAAGAACTTCGCTTATCAACACGGACACGTTCCTCCGCGCATTTGAACCCATCTTGCGGGATGGCCGTGATATAGTGTATATTAGTATATCAAGCGGAATCAGCGGCACCTATCAATCCGCCGTGCTCGCGGCGGAAGAGCTTAACGCAAGATATGCCGCACAGGTATATCCTGTGGACTCGCTTTCCGCTTCGCTCGGCGAGGGATTTATGGTGCTGCGCGCGGCACAGATGCGGGACGCGGGGGCAAACGCCCCGGCCGTGGCGGAATGGCTGCGGGAAAACCGCCTTTCCATGTGCCACTTTCTTGCAGTGGATGATTTGGGCTTCCTCAAGCGGGGCGGCAGGCTTCCTGCGATGGCAGCGGCGATCGGTACGGTGCTGAACCTGAAACCGTTGATGTATTTTGATGCGCACGGGCGCGTTGCAGTCGCGGAAAAGGTACGCGGAAAGAACCGCATCCTGCGCGAGATGGCGGCACGGTACACGCAAAAGGCTCTGCAGCCGGACGAGGGTGAAATCGGCATCGTTCACGGCGATTGCGCGGAGGATGCCGCGCAGCTTGCCGCGCAGCTTCGGACAGAGCATCCGCACGCAACGATCCGGGTGCTGCCGATTGAACCTACCACCGGCGCGCATGCGGGGCCGGGGTCGCTCGCGGTCATTTTTTGGGGCTCGGAACGCTGAAAACAGTGTTGCGAAGATAAATAAAAAACAGACAGGAGGAAAACGGTATATGAACGATGACGGACACGGGAACGGGGCAAATGATTTTTTAATCATTACGGACTCTACCTGCGATATGCCGCAGGAGATGGTGGATGCGCTCGGCATCGTAATTTTGCCCATTCGCGTGATTGTAGAGGGTAAGGAATACGCGCACTATCTCGACGGGCGGGAGCTTGGGTTCCATGAGTTCTATGAGAAGCTGCGCGCGGGGGTTGGCGCAAAAACGGCAGCTGCGAACACAGAGGAATTTCTGGCGCTGATGGAACCCGCGCTTGCGGCCGGCAAAGATGTGCTTTACCTTGGATTTTCCTCGGCGCTGAGCAGCACTTACAGCATTGGCGCCATGACGGCGGCGCAGCTTGCGGAAAAATATCCGGAGCGCAGGATATACGCGGTGGACACGCTCTGCGCATCGCTCGGCCAGGGCCTTCTGGTGTATCTTGCGGCACAGCAGCAGCTTCAGGGCAAAAACATCGACGAAGTGCGCGCGTATGTGGAACAGATCCGGCCGCAGCTTTGCCATTGGTTTACGGTGGACGATTTGCAGCATCTTAAGCGCGGCGGCCGGGTATCCGCAGCAGCGGCGGCATTCGGCACGGTGCTCAACATCAAGCCCATCCTGCATGTGGATGATGAGGGCCGGCTGATCCCGGTGAACAAGGTGCAGGGGCGCATCACTTCCATCAAGGCGCTTGCCAAGCGCATGCAGGAGACGGCGATCGACCCGGCCGGGCAGGTGGTGTTCATCAGCCACGGGGACTGTGAAAAGGAAGCGGAAAAACTCGCCGAAATCGTGCGCGAAAGCATCGGTGCAAAAGAGATTGTCATCAATCCCATCGGCCCAATCGTAGGCACGCATTCAGGCCCCGGTACAATTGCGCTGTTCTTTCTTGGCACAAAGCGTTAAAGTACAAAACTTTATTCAATCATTCAGAAATCATTTATTCTTACGCAAACGGGCTGCCCGGAAAACCGGCGCAGCCCGTTTGCGTTTCTCTTTCTCACTTCAGCATGGTGCTGTTGTTGATGACGGACGTGCTGTAAAGGAACAGCACATCCTGCCCGTGGAACTCCACATATTGGCCGAGGAACCCGCTTGCAATGTAGCGGATGTCCACAAGGGTGATGGTTTCATAGCAATCAAGCAGGAGCGGCGCAATGCTGCTGCCAAATGAATCGCGGAACAGGATGAGCTCACGCCCCTTTGCCTCCCCGGCGGCGTTCGGATTTGTAACCGTAAGCACAGCGGACGCTCCGGAAAGGAACACGTCATACATGTCCATGCTTTTGCCGTCCGTGAGCTTTGCAAGGTCGTAAACGCCGGTTATGCCCTGCGTTTCTGCGTTGTAAACGCTTGCGCCCTCCGTGGTGGGGCTGGTAAGGTAAACGAGCGTATCCGGCGGGAAGGGCAGAGCGGCCTGACCATAATATACGCCGTAAAAATCCTTAAGCCGGTTTTCTTCGTAATCCCAGGTAAACGAGTTGCTCACGCCAAGCCCTTGCGCGAGGCGCAGCGCCGTATCGTGCAGGCATTCCTGCCGCCAGTGCGCGTCTGTGGTGTAGTATTTATCCGCAGAGAGCGTATCGAACAGGTCGATGTATTGTATGCCTTCCGTGTTTTCCCGAAGGAGGGAGACCATCTTTTCATAATCAAGCGCAGGATAGCCGTTGCGCTCCGCAAGGAAATAGCTTTTGTCCGGCACGAGCGAAAGATAAACGTCGGAATCGGGAAAATACTGTGCCTTGAGCGACATGAACTTTTCTGCCGCGCGCAGCGCAGAGCTTTCCGAAAGCGGGAACTCGAGCTTGCCGATGTTCCCTTCCGCAAGGAATACGCCGTTATTGTCCTTCTGCCGGAACACATAATACTGCACAATGGCCTTGAGCGTGCGGAAGGAATCACGCCCGGGGAACTGGTCAAGCGCATAGTCGTCAAACGATGTGGCAAACTTGCCGCCGAGCACGGCGGTGAGCGTGACCTCGGGCGCCTGCGCAAGCCTGCGCCGCTCGGAGATGGAAAGCGTTTTGTCCGGGCAGATCAGGTGCAGGAGAAAACCGCCTGCTGTAATGAGGACAAAACCTGCGCAGAGGATGCGGTTTTTCAGCTTGTCATTCATGCGTGCAGCCTCCTTAAAAACGGAAATACAGGAATGGGTTGAAGGAACCGTCCACCAAATAAGCGGTGGAAACGAGCAGCAGCGCCGCCATAAAAAGCGGGGTCAGGATGGAAACGAGCTTCCCGCCTGCGCGTGTGGCGGAAATGCGCGCCACAGCCGCCTTAGGGAGCGGCGTTGCGCCAACAACGGCAAGCAGCAGGATTACGAAATAGCTTTTGAGAGAATACAGCCCGGCTGCGCTGGTAAAAGGCGCGCCGCCAAAAAGCCCTGCGATGGCTCTGCCCGCCTCGGGAAGGCTCGCGGCATCGAAAATCAGAAAACTCACAAGCGCTGCAAGCAGCAGGTAAAGGTGCCGGAGCACGCGCGGCATTTTTTCAAGAGCGTGGCCGAGAAGCAGCTTTTCCGCAATCAGCAGCACGCCGAAAAAAAGCCCCCATGCGATGAAGTTCCAACTTGCGCCGTGCCAGAATCCGGTCAGACACCAGACGATGAGGATGTTGCGGACCTGCTTCCATGCGCCTGCGCGGCTGCCGCCAAGCGGGATGTAAACATAATCCCGGAACCAGGAGCCGAGCGTTATATGCCAGCGCCGCCAAAATTCGGTGGCGCTTTGCGAAATGAAAGGATAATTGAAGTTTTCCGGGAAATGGAAGCCAAGCATCATCCCAAGGCCAATTGCCATGTCCGAATACCCGGAAAAGTCAAAGTAAATTTGCAGGCAGAGCGCCGCAGCATACCCCCAACTTCCGAGCACGCTCGCTTCCGCGGTTTTAAGCGCGGCGCAGAGCTCGCCGAGGAGATTCGCCAACAATACCTTTTTACCGAGGCCAATGGAAAAACGCAGTGCGCCGCTGCCCACGGCCTCTGCTGAATGGGAGCGGGCATGGAGCGCGGCCGCAACATCGGTGTAACGCACAATGGGCCCTGCAATAAGCTGCGGAAACAGCGAAATATAGGTGGCAAGGTCGATGAAATTCCGCTGGGCTTTGGCCGTACCCCGTGCGACATCCACCGTGTAGCTCAAGATTTGAAAGGTGTAAAACGAGATGCCGATGGGAAGCGTGAGCTTAAGCAGCGGGAGCGAAGCACCGAGCGCGTTCAGGTTGCCGATGAAAAAATCTGCATACTTAAACAGCAACAGCGGCGCAAGGGAAAAGCAAACGGAGGAAACGAGGAACGCCTTGCCTGCGCGCGTCCCCCGAAATCGCTCGATCAAAAGGCCGTGAACATAACCGGAAAGCACGCTTAAGAGCATCAGCAGCACAAGACGCGGCTCGCCATAAGCATAAAAGACGAGCGATGCGAGAAGCAACACCGCGTTTTTGCATCTTTTGGGCGCAAGGAAATACAACCCCAACACAACGGGAAGGAAGAAATAAAGGAAGGTGACGCTCGAGAAGAGCATAGGGGAACTCCTTTCCTGTGGCGCAGGCGCGCCGGAAGTTCAGCTTGTAAAAAGGGGCCGCAAAAGCGGCCCCGGGTTCAGCGCTTCCACGGCGCCGGTTATTTTTCGACCTTCTCGCCGACGCTTGCGAACACGCCTTCGGCGGTTTCGGCAACCGCATTGTAGACGGTTTCAGCCAATTTCGTTTCCGGGCTGCCCATTACGAGCAGCACATCCGAGCCGAGGCGCACGGAAATGACCTGGTCTGCGGAAACACAGATCCATTTGGCGGGGTTGATCTTCTCCAAAAGCTCAGCCTGGATCGCATCCGCATCCGCGCCGTCCGCAGTCATGATGTAAACAAGCGAATAAGCGATGGAGCCGACGCCGGATTCGGACACAACGATGCCGTCGATTCCCTCCACGGAGGTAAGCCCTGTGTTATAGGTTACAGCATCCATGTCCGAAAGGTCAAGCGGCGTGTGCATGAGCATCATGGGGAGGTTCTCTGCGGGGACCTTAGCGTATACGGCATCAAGGAACGCGGTGACTTCGTCGGCAGAGGCAAGCCCTTGTACATTCTCGGGCAGTTCCACCGGCGCGGCGGGGCTTTCAACAGGTGCTTCCGTCGGTTCTGCGGTGGGTTCTGTGGTCGGCTCTGTGGTCGGTTCCGCCGTAGGCTCCAAAGTGGGCTCTACCGTAGGGGTAGGAGTGGGCGTGGTGGTTGTGCAGGCGCTGAATGCAAGCGCGGCGCAAAGCACCAGAAGCATCACGGGAAACGCTTTCTTGCCAAAGTGAGTTTTGTTGTTTTTCATTTGTATTCCTCCTGTGCGCGGCACGGCGCGCTTAGTTTGCGCGGAGCCGCGTAGTTTATGCGCGGCAGACAGAAATGCCGTTTGCCGCGTCCTTCAATCAAACGCGGCAAGCAGCGGAAAGGTTGCATGTTTTTTTAAATGTCACAGTTCGTTCACACCAAATTTGTGGAGCAGGTGATAGCGGTCAATCACCTGAGAAAGCAACACTGCCGCAATTGCGCCGACCGCGCCCTGCACGAGGTTTCCCGGGATGCTGGCCGCAGCGCCAAGCGCGCCCAAGCCTTTGCCAAGCAGGAGGCCGGCGTAGAAATAGTAGCCGACAACCATAAACAACTCCGCAACCACGGCCGAAATGCCCTTGCAAAGCGCGCGTTTGCCGCGGAAACGGGAAATGAGCGCCTTGGCAAGTGCCCATGCGATGAGGGCCATGACGGCCTTGATGAGGAAGGTGCCGGGCGCATAATGCATATACCCGGTGAACATGTCCGCAAGCGCGGAACCGATGCCTGCGGCGAGCGAGCCGTAAACCGGCCCAAGCACCCAGCCGGCGAGCAGCACGAAGCAGTCGCCCAGATTCACATAGCCGTTCATCGGGGAAGGGATCTGGATTACCATCGTTGCCACGCAGGCGAGCGCGGCGAAAAGAGCTGCAAGCACAAGGGTGCGGATTGCTTTGTTTGTCATCGTAGAAAACCTCGCGTTTCATTCGGAATCTGTGCCGCATTCCGTGCGGTCCGCGGCGTTATTGCAATAATACGTGAAATCTGGTATTATTGAAATAACCAAATGAATATAAAATGATAATACCAGAAAGGGAACGCATCATGCTGACATATACGCTTGGCGCGGCGCCCGGCACGCCGCTTTACATTGCGCTTTACCGCAGCATCCGTGCGGACATCCTTGCAGGCAAGCTGGAACCGGGAGAAAAGCTGCCCTCCAAGCGAAGTCTGGCGCAGCATATGAAAATAAGCGTCATCACGGTGGAAAATGCCTATGCGCAGCTTCTGGCGGAGGGATATATCTATGCCGTTGCGCGAAAAGGGTATTTTGCAAGCGCGGTGGAGCATGCTCCGGAACCGCCCGCACGGAGCGCCGCTCCTGCTGCCGCACCCCTGGAGCCGCCATATTTTATGGATTTCAGGAGCAATCATCCAGATTGTGCGCGCTTTCCGTTTTCGGTATGGTCGCGCATCCTCCGGGACGAACTTTCACGGAGGGAAACCAAGCTGCTTGCCGCTACACCTGCAAGCGGCGCGGAGGAACTGCGGGAGGCCATTGCGGCATATCTGCTGGAATTCCGGGGCATGCGGGTTTCAGCGGAACAAATTATCGTGGGCGCGGGATCGGAATACCTGTACAACCTCATTGTGCAGCTCCTTGGAAGAAAGCATGTATATGCAGTCGAAAACCCGGGTCACGTAAAGATTCCGCGCATTTACGAAAAAAACGGCATCGATGTACGCTATGTGAACGTGGACGACCGCGGCATGCCGGTTGCGGAACTTCGCGCAAGCGGTGCGGATGTGGTGCATCTTTCACCCTCTCACCATTTCCCAACAGGCGTGGTGATGCCCATCGGAAGGCGGCAGGAGCTGCTCGCTTGGGCGGGCGAGGCGAAGGGGCGCTATATCATTGAGGACGATTATGACAGCGAGTTCCGCTTCACCGGCAGGCCGCTGCCCACGCTGCAAAGCATTGACGCGGGCGGCCGGGTCATCTATACCAATACGTTTTCCAAGAGCCTTGCACCGTCCATCCGCATCAGCTATATGGTGCTTCCGGGCGCGCTGATGGAGCGCTTCCGGCGGGAACTTTCCTTTTATGCCTGCACGGTCACAAGCTTTGAGCAATACACGCTCGCCCGCTTTCTTTCCGAAGGCCATTTTGAACGGCACATCAACCGCATGAAGAAGTATTACCGCACCGAACGGGATGCGGTCATCGGCGCAATCGGGCGAAGCCCGCTTGCCGGACGCGCGGAAATTTTGGAGCAGGATGCGGGGCTACACTTCCTGCTGCGCGTGCGCACGCAAAAGAGTGACGCTGCGCTTTCCGAAGAAGCTGCCGCGGCGGGTATCCGGCTTTCTTTTCTTTCAGAATACCTGAATGCGCCCGACCCCGCCGAAACGCACGAGATCGTTGTGAACTATTCGGGCGTGGACGCCGGGCGGCTCGCCGAGGCGTTTGACCGGCTTGCGGCAATTTTGTGAAAAAACATGCCGGGGTTTGAATACGCACGCATTATCGTGTATGATAATTGGATGCAATCCCCAAAAGAAACGGCGGCAGGCGCTGCCGGGAAACCGGAGAAACCGCGACATGGAAATTTGGAAAATTTGCCTCACGGCCGCCGCAGGGTACCTGTTCGGCTCCATCAGCGTAGCGATCCTCGTATGCAGGAGGCTGTACGGTGCGGATGTGCGTGAGCGCGGAAGCGGCAACGCGGGCGCCACCAACGTGGCGCGCGTGTTCGGCATGAAGGCAGGCGTGATCACATTTGCGGGCGATTTGCTGAAAACGGCGGCTGCTCTGCTTCTTGGCGCATGGCTGTTGGGCGAACCCGGCAAATGCATTGCCGCCTGCGCATGCCTTGTGGGGCATTGCTGGCCCCTGTTTTTTGGGTTTCGGGGCGGCAAGGGCGTCACGGTCAGCGCGGCGGTGGCACTGCTTTTGGATCCAAGGCTGTTTTTAATCCTTGTCGCAGTGTTTTTCCTTGTGTTTTATTTTGTGCGCACCGTTTCCATCTGCTCAATTTCCGCTGCGCTTGCATACCCGCTTGCAATGCTGCTCCTGGGAGACACTTCTCTGCCGATGCTGCTGACAGGCGTTTTTGTTGCGGTGATGGTTTGCTTCCTGCACCGGGGAAACATAAAGCGGATTTTAAACGGCACAGAACCGAAATTCAAAGCTAAAAAATAGAATTGCAGAACAAAGAGGTAAAGTTATGAAGTTGACGGTAATCGGCTGCGGGCGGTGGGGTACGTTCCTCGCATGGTATCTTGACCGGCTGGGACATGCGGTTACGCTGTATGGGCGCGAAGGCTCCGCCCGGATGCAGCGCCTTATGGACGAGCGCAGAAACGACTATCTGCAGCTGCCGGAGCGCGTGCGGCTTACGACCGTGCTTGCGGAAGCGGCAGAGGCGGAGACGATTGTGATTTCCATCGGCTCACAGAACCTTCAGAATCTGATGAGCCAGCTTGCAGCGCTCAATATCGGCCATAAAACCATCGTTCTCTGCATGAAGGGACTTGAGGCAGGCACGGGCCGCCGCCTTTCCGAAATCGTGAACGGCACGCTGAACGCAACAAACCGTGTGGCGGTGTGGCTTGGGCCAGGGCATGTGCAGGAATTCTGCGCGGGCGTTCCAAACTGCATGGTGATTGACAGCGCGGATGCCTCGCTGAAAGAGACGCTTGCGGAGGCGTTTGCGGGCGATCTGATCCGCTTTTATTATGGGGAGGATCTTTTGGGCAATGAGATTGGCGCGGCTGCGAAAAACGTGATCGGCATCGCTGCGGGCATGCTGGACGGGCTTTCGCTCACCACGCTCAAAGGCGCGCTGATGTCGCGCGGTACACGGGAGGTTGCAAGGCTCATTGCCGCAATGGGCGGGAACGAGCTTTCTGCATATGGGCTTTGCCACCTTGGAGATTATGAGGCAACTGTGTTTTCCAGACACAGCCAAAACCGCCGTTTTGGCGAAGCGTTTGTGCGCGGCGAGGCATATGAAAAGCTTGCAGAAGGCTATTATACCGTGCGCGCGCTTACGGCGCTTGGCGCACAATACGGGGTGGAGCTCCCCATCTGCCAGGCGGTGTACGCCATCCTTTTTGAACAGCGTGACCCGCGCGAAGCGCTCGATACGCTGTTCAAACGGGAGCGCAAGCGTGAGTTGAAGTAGGGGCAGAATAAAAGGGCTGGACGGCCCTTTTATTCTGCAGAAAATCCAGTTTGCAAAAATATACCCAGCCCTCTCCCGTGCGTGGCGCTGCCGTTGAAATGCCGGCATAGCGATGGGCAGGCGCGCGGCTTTGCTCAAAGTGGGTTCAGGAACCGCAGCGCGCCGCGATGCGCGCTTTCAGGCGGGATACTTCTTCAGGGAGTTCTTCCGGCTTCAGAGTCTGCAAGGCACGAGAACTGCCCGCTGCTACGGCGGTATCATAATACCAGCATTTATAGTCGATCATGTCGAGTGTGGCCTGTAGCGCTTCGATCTGCGCTTCTACGGCGCGCCTGCGTTCGTAGAACATGTCCCGCCGTTGCGGGAGCGTTGTATCGCCTTCCATATACCAATCGATAAACTGCTTAATGTCCCGAATCGGCATGCCGGTCGATTTCAGGCATTCGATAAGCCGGAGCCATTCAAAGTCGGATTCCTTGAACATGCGAGCGCCGCCTGCACTGCGATCCACGAAAGGAAGCAGGCCTTCTTTGTCATAATAACGCAGGGTGGGGGCGCTCAGATGCATGCGCTGCGCGGCTTCGCCGATGGTATAATACATGAAAAACCTCCCGGGGCAGAATAAAACGGGATATGACTTTATGTGCTGACATCAGCATAGCGCAAACGCACGCCGCCGTCAAGGGACGCGCGGAGCGGCATGTATAAGGAAAGGCACACAGCCTGGGGCTCCCGCTTTTGTCAGAACAAGCTCAGCTGCTTGCCCTCCGTGAAACGGCGCTTCGGCGCTGTTTCACATGCCACGGAATCCGGCAGCCCATTTAGAAACTCCGAAAACGGATATGCGGCGGTCAGAATCAGCTCATCCCGTGCGCGGGTCATGCCGACAAAGAGCAGCCTCCGTTCCTCTTCAAGGTTTGGCACAACGCCCTCACGCTGCAGGGGAAAGGCGCCCGCGGAAAGTCCGGCAAGAAACACCACCGGAAATTCCAACCCTTTTGAGCCGTGCAGCGTCATCAGACGCACCGCGCCGGAGGCGTAGGCCTTGCCCGACGCACGTTTCAGGTCCGCTTCCTCCCCGAGCGCAAGCGCGTTAAGAAAACCGGCAAGATTTGCATGGTAAGCGGAAAGCTCGGTTAACCGCATGAATGGGGCGCCGGCCAAAGCGTGCTCCGCGCCCCAGCGCTCCAGCAGCTTGCGCGGCTTTTCCCGCGTGATGCGCGGCAAATATTCCGCATACGCAGCAAGAAACGCTTCCGGGCAACCGGCAGCGCGCAGCGTTTCCACCGAAGGCGCGCCCGCCTGCTCGGAAAAAATGCGGTCTGTTTCCTCACCGGAAGCGGAAAAGGCAAGCTGCAGGCAGGTGCGCAAGGCAAGCGCATCTGCCGGGTCATGCAGGAAGCGGAAGAAGGCGAGCACTCCGCGCACCGCATCATCCGCAAGCTCGCTGCCGCGGCCGCATACGATGCAGGGAATGCCGTCATGCCGGAGGCATGCTTCGATCCCTTCAAGTTGGCGGTGTGTGCGGGCAAGCACCGCGAGTTCGGAGAACGGACGCGCGTCCTGCCCGGCTCCGGCCGGCGTACGGGCGGACAACATGTCCAGCCCGCCCGCCATGCGGGCGATTTCCTTTGCGATCCAAACGCCTTCGGAAAACGGCGTGTCCGCACGCAAAAGACGCACTGCGGGAGCGCTCGGCCGCACCGGGATCAAATCCCGCGCACCGCCGGGGTTGTGCGCAATGACGCGCTGCGCAGCCGTAAGAATCTCCGGCGAAGAGCGGTAGTTTGTACGGAGACGGATGGTGTAAAGCTCCGGAAAATCAGCGCGTAATTCATCAAAGCAGACAGCGCTTGCACCGCGGAAGCCATAGATGGACTGATCCGGATCGCCGATGACGAACAGGCTTTGGCCACCCTTTGCCCATGCACGCACAAGCTTGCGCTGTACGGCGTTGATATCCTGAAATTCATCCACAAGCAGGTGGTGAAACATGGTGCGGCCCACTTTGGGGGACAGTGCTTCTGCGACGGAAAGCGCATCGAGCAGCAGGTCGTCGAGATCCCGTGCGCCGCGTGCGCGGCATGCCGTGCAGTACGCGTCATATACCCGCGGATCGAGCGCCGCGGCTTCCAACGGCAATCCGTTTTTCACGCGCGAAATAGCACGTGCAGCCTCTTGTGCGGTACCATGGCTGCCCGCCGCATGCAGTGCTTCCTGCACGAGCGCCTCCACATCCGCTTCTCCAAGCAGGGGCTTTTTGGGAAGCAGGCCGAGGCAAACGGCGTGAAATGTGCCGATGGTCATGCCGGAAAGCGCCTGCTTGCCGCCGAGCCGTGCGGCAAGGCGCTCGCGCATTTCGGCGGCAGCCTGGTTTGTGAATGTAACCGCCGTGATTTCCGACGGCTTTACGCCGCGCGCTTCAATGAGGTGGGCAATGCGCGCCACGAGCGTTTTCGTTTTGCCAGTTCCCGGCCCTGCGATGACCGCAACGGCGGGCGCATCTGTCTGTACGGCGGAGCGCTGCTCTTCATTAAGCAGTTCGGCCTTTGCGGGCGGCGCTTCTTCCGGGCTGCCCGTGGAAGGCGGAAGCGTTCGCGGAGCCGAAGGGACAGCCGTGCTTTGCGTTTGGGCGGAGGAAGCGGGTGCGGAAAACAGGGAAAGCTGGCCTTGCAGGGCTTCGCGTTCCGCTGGTTGAAAGAGGATGATCTTTCCGTATTCGCCGTCATAACCTCCGGTACGCGTTACCTGCCCGGCGCGGAGGCGGCGCACCCCCTCGGCAACACACGGCCCCGCCGCGCGCTCGATGGCTTCAAGCGGCGCTTCCCGCAGAATGAAAAATTCCGAACCGAGCGCATGAAGCATCGCTTCGTATTGCCGCTGCGCCTTTTGCCCTGCGGCGGAGACACCCGTTGCGGCGGCGATCAGCTCCTGCAGCGGCACCAGGCTTTCATAGGGCTTTGCGCCCAACGGAAGGAAACCCGCAGGGCGATCGGCCAACGCAAGAACGCGGTGCTGTACGCCGATGGTGAGCTTCCGGCCGCAAACCGGGCATTTGCCGCCCAAACGAAGCGTTTCCTCGGGCTCGAGGCAAATGCCGCAATTCCGGTGGCCATCCAGATGGTATTTTCCTTCTTCCGGAAAAAATTCAATGGTGCCCGCAAATCCTTCCCCCGTTTGGATGGCCTGGCGAAGCGCTGCGTAGGAAAGCGGAGCTGCGATGCGGTTGGCCTCCCGGCCGAGCTTTGCAGGCGAGTGTGCATCAGAATTGGAAACGAGCGTGAAGCGGTCAAGCGCGCTGACGCGCCAGTTCATGGGCGGATCAGAGGAAAGGCCGGTTTCAAGGGCATGGATTTCGCCCACAAGGTCTTCAAAGCATTCCTCAATGGTATCGAACCCGGAAAACGCGCCGAAGAGCGAAAAGTGCGGCGTCCAGATGTGCGCGGGAATGAACACGGCTTCGGGGCAAACGGTAAGCGTAATTTCAAGCAGATCGCGGCAATCAAGCCCCAGGATTGGGCGCCCGTCCGAGCGGATGTTCCCTATGGCCTCAAGGCGCTGCGCAAGCGCTTCTGCCGCGTCAAGCCCCGGCAGGAGGATTAGGCTGTGCACCTTGCGCGTTTTTCCGTTCTTTTTATAAATTGTGCTGATTTCCCCTGTAACCACAAAGCGTGCAGGTTCGTCTGCCCCCGCTGCTTCGGCGGGAAGGCGGGATTCGCCGCGCAGAAGGTACAGCCCCGCTTCAGCGGGTATGAGCGCCTCACGCATTGCCGCGCGCCAGGCAGGGTGGGTAAAATCGCCCGTACCGACAAGCCCGATGCCCTTGTTGCGCGCCGCGCGGTCAAGGTGGGCAAGATCACAATCCCGGCTGGTGGCGCGGGAAAAGTGAGAATGAATATGAAGGTCTGCGATATACATGGCGTTCTCCTTCGGGAAGATGCTTTGATTATAATGAAGGGGACGGCGTGCGTCAATGCGGGGTATACAAACGCAACAAAAGCATGTATACTGTTCCATGGCCGCGGGGGAAAGAAAAACCATCCCTGCGGGAAAGAGGTTCCTTTGGCAGAGTTCGTTCCGTATCTCATCGTGTGCCCGCTTGTGTTCATCGCGGGTTTTGTGGACGCAGTGGCGGGCGGCGGCGGGCTTATTTCCCTGCCTGCTTACCTGATTTCCGGTATACCGGTGCATATGGCAATCGGCACAAATAAACTCAGCTCCGGCATGGGCACCGCGCTCGCTACCTTTCGGTATGCAAGAAGCGGCTATGTCCCATGGAAGCTTGCGGCATTCTGTGCGGTGTGCGCGCTGATCGGCTCCGCCTGCGGAGCGGAACTGGCGCTTTTGATCGGGGACGGCGTATTCAAAATCATTATGCTCGTGATTCTGCCGCTTGTGCCGCTTTATGTGCTGCGCGGAAAAGCGCTTGCAAGCGATACGGAAAAAGAACCGCTTTGCGCGTGGAAGACCACTGCGATTTCGATGGCGGTCGCGCTCATCGTTGGCGCGTACGATGGATTTTACGGGCCGGGTACGGGCACGTTCCTGATCCTGCTGCTGACGGGACTTGCACACCTCTGCCTTGCCGAGGCAAATGGCATCGCAAAGGTGATCAACCTTTCCACCAACATCGCAGCGCTCACGGTTTATCTGTTCAACGGGAAAGTGATTTTTCCGCTTGGCCTTACGGCGGGCTGTTTCAGCATTGCAGGAAATTACATCGGCACGCGCTTCTTTGCAAAGGGCGGCGCGAAGTCCGTGAAGCCGATCATCCTCATCGTGCTGGCGATCTTCTTCATAAAGGTGCTCACCGAAGTGCTGCAATAGCCTTCGGCAGATCAAACCGCTCCGGCGGTTTTTTCTTTTTTGGAACACGGCAAAAAACGCAATATGCATGCGAATGCCTGGAAAGTTGTGCGTAAAGCATCGTATCCTCCCGAAGGGGGTGAAAATGCGCCCGGTTTGGTGCATGATGGTATCGCCGGGCAAAAACCGGCAACAGCTTGTTGTGGGAGGCCGGATGGGATGGGTTTGATGAAACGATGGGCGCGGTATGCGGCAACCGGCGTGTTTGTCCTGATGCTGGCCTGCTTCGCAGGCGCTTCGGCGCGGGCGGAGCAGGGGAGCGGGGTGGATGTGATCATTTTAATGGATGCTTCGGCGATGACGGTGCTTGGCGGTTTGGGGGAGGAGGAACCATGGCTTGCGTGCCCCTGCCTGAACCCCGAACATTTTTATTTGAAGCCCGCTGCTGCGGATGCGCAACAAACTGCGGCGGGTGTCACATTTCCGGATGCGGCGCCGCTGCCAAAGGGGCAAACGGCGCGGGCGGGAGAGCTTTGCGTTTACGATGAAATGTTGGGCGCATGGGTAGCGCTTTCGCTGGCGCAGGAATACCGCTTTTGCCACAGCTTCCTTTCCGAGCCGGAGGCGCGCGGGTGGCAGCCGTGGCAATATCATTTTATGCGGGATGGGAGCGGGGCTCCCGTGCGGATTGCGGATGGCGCCGCCTGCGGCTGCTTTGGCCGGGAAGAGGCGGCGAAAGCGCTCGCCCGCACGCTTGCAGAGGCTGTGCTCACGGCGGGCGGGGAAAACCGCGTTGCCTTCTGTGCGTTTGGGGAAGCGGGCTCCTCCCGTTGGTCCTGCCCGCTCACGGAATCGCTTGCGGATGTGCTTGCCTGCATTGATGCGAGCCCCGTGCAGCGCGGCGGAGATCATGCGGCCGGCCTTGCCCGTGCGCTTCGGCTGCTCAACCGCCGCACGGTTTCGGAACGGCTTGGCCGGCGCGCGGCTGTGGTTGTTCTTTCGGGCGGCGAAACATTTCCTGCGGAAAACGGCACGCGTGCGCTGTGCCTTGCCGAGGCGCTCAAAGGCACTATGGGAGAAGAAATGCCTGCGGTATTTGGGGTTGCGCTTTCGCCGGAGGAACGGCGCGCCTGCGGTGCGGAAGTGATTGCCGTGGGCCTTTGGGACGGCGGGAGCACGTTGCTTTCGGCGCTTGCTTCCGATGCAGGCGCGCGCTTTACCTTTGAGAAAATTGAAACGGCCGAAGCCGTAACTTCAGCCGTTTTAAATCGAATTGGCCTGAGATGAGCGCGTTCAGGCGGCAGCGCCGGCACCTGTGCTCTTGAGCCATGTCCCCTTCCGGTAATAGAAAAGGGCGATCATGCCGCGGGTAAACAAATCGGATGCCATGGCGATCCACGCACAGGTGAGCCCAAGATCCGTGGTGCGCAGCAGCAGGAACGCGAGCGGGATGCGCACGACCCACATGCCTACAGCGGCGATCACGAAGGTAATCTTGGTTTGCCGCGCGCCGCGCATGATGCCGCAAATGACCATTGAAAGCGCGAAGAAAGGCTGTGCGAGCGCCTCGATACGCAGCACGGCGCCGCCGAGTGCCGCGACTTCAAGATCCGGCGTGAACAGAGAAACCAGGAATTCACCGCCAAAGAAGAGCACCGCGCCCATTGCGGTCATGAATGCCACCGCGCCAATCGTGCAGTAACGGCTAAAGCGTTTTGCGAGCGCGGGCCGCTCAGCGCCGAGGGATTGTGCAACGAGCGTCGTTGCCGCAGCGGAAAATCCGAAAGCGGGCATATAGGTGATGGATTCTGCGGTCGTGGCGAGGCTGTGCGCAGCAAGCTCCGACGTGCCGAGCGCAGTGACCATGGCCGTGAGCGCTACCTGGCCGAGCGAGATTGTAACGCGCTCGAATGTAACGGGCGAACCGAGGCGCACCATGTCCTTAAAGATGGCCTTGTCAAAGCGGAATTTATCTTTCAGACGGATGGAAACCGGGAAGGTCGGGCGGAACAGCGCCGTGAGCAGCATAACGCCCGAAAATGCCGTTGCAATCGCGGTGGCGACAGCGGCGCCGCTTACGCCCCACCCCGCGCCCCACATTGTAAAGCGCAGGCCCAGCACCTCTACGGTGCGCGTGGGGAAAATAAGGAGGGTGTTGAGCACAACGTTGATCACGTTGGTGGCAATGTTGAAGACCAGCGGCGTGCGCGTATCGCCTGCGCAGCGCAGGATGTTGGAACACACATTGATGGAGAGGCTGAACAGGTAGACCGCGCTTATGATGGAGATGTAGGCGGAAGCATCCGCGCGGATTGCCTCTTCCGCACCGAGCCAAACTGGCAGATGCGGAGAAAGAAATTGCATGATGAGCGTTGCGAGCGCACCGAAAATGAGGATTGCAAGCACGGATTGCCGCACCACGGCCTTTGCCTGATCCGGCTTTCCTGCGCCGATATAGCGGCCTACCGGGACGCCAAACCCCAGAGAAATTCCGGAAAAAATACCGCCCATGAGCCATGTGAACGACGAGGACAAAGCGATGGCTGCGGTGGCGTTCTTGCCGAGCGAGCCAACCATTGCCGTGTCCACATACTGGACAATCATGATCAGGAACTGTTCGAGCACGGTTGGCCAAGCCAACCGCCAGATGATGCGCGTTGGATGCATGCTTTCGTCAAGCACATCGACGGTACGCCCCAAACCCATTTTGAAAGCATCCTTTCCGAGATGTTTTTGCAGTTCACCGCCTTCAGGATATCACTTAAAGCGGGCTTTAAGTCAACCCCTCCGCATGTCCCGAACCGGCCGGGACGTTCTGCGGCGGAATCGTGAAAACATTGCAACATATCGGATTATAACGGAAACGGAGGATTGTGTAAAGAAGAAGGGTAAATTATAATAAATCCAGAATAACAGAAAGTGGAAGCGGCAAAACACATGACTATGGATCTGTTCTCCGGCAATGCGGGCAAACGTGCGCCGCTTGCCGACCGTATGCGTCCGCGCACGCTGGATGAATTTATTGGCCAGGCGCACATTGTGGGCCGCGGCCGCCTTCTTCGCCGCGCGATCGAAACGGACAGCCTTACAAGCTCCATCTTTTTCGGCCCGCCGGGCTGCGGCAAGACCACGCTTGCAAACGTCATCGCAAATGAAACGCGCGCGCGCATCGCAAAGCTCAACGCCGTGACAGCAGGCGTCAAGGAAGTGCGTGCCGTCATCGACGAGGCGCAGAACGCCCTTGCACTGTATGGGCAAAGCACATACCTTCTTTTGGACGAATGCCATCGCTGGTCCAAAACGCAGAGCGACAGCATCTTGCCGGCGCTTGAAAGCGGGGTGATCCGCTTCATCGGCTCGACAACGGAAAACCCAATGGTATCGATGACGGGGGCGGTGGTGTCCCGTTGCCGCCTGTTTCAGTTTTATCCGCTCACCATTGAAGATGTGGAGCAGGCGATGCGAAACGCTTTGGAGGACAGGGAACGCGGCCTTGGCAACTACAATGTGGAGATCGAACCCGAAGCCTTCGAACACATTGCGCGCATTGCAAACGGGGACGCGCGCAGCGCGCTCAACGCGCTGGAGCTTGCGGTGCTCACCACGCCCCCGCAGGATGGGGTGATCCGCATTGACCGGGAAATCGCAGCCGAATCCGTACAGCAAAAGGTCGTTAAGTGCGACGATCAGCAATTCTATGATATGCTCTCCGCGTTTTGCAAAAGCCTGCGCGGAGGCGACAGCGATGCGGCGCTTGCCTGGTTCGCCCGGCTGATTTACGCGGGCGTGGATCCGCGCATCATCGCGCGCAGGCTCATCGCCCACGCATCGGAGGACATCGGCCTTGCGAACCCGCAGGCCATGGTACAGGCCGTGAGCGCAGCGACGGCGCTTGAGCACATCGGCATGCCGGAGGCGAAGCTTCCGCTTGCACAGGCGATCATCTTCCTTTGCGAAAGCCCAAAGTCAAATTCCGTCGTCATGGCGGTTGACGCTGCGTTTGCAGACGCGAAGGATGTGCCGGATGCGCCCGTTCCCATTCATCTTCGGGATACAGCCTTCCGCGGAGCGGAAAAGCTTGGACATGGCAAGGGCTACAAATATCCGCACGATTACCCGGGTCACGTGGTGGCGCAGGAATATATGCCACCTTCGGTGAAGGGGCGGCGGTACTATATTCCCGGGGAACTCGGGAATGAGGCGAAGATTCGCCAGAACCACATCCGAAACGGAAAAATAAAGGAGCCGGCAGAGGAGTCTGCTCCCAAAAATGCAGAAGGAGGAAAAACGGATTGATTGAGGAACGCATCGTTCGGAATGCGCTTGCGGCGGCGCTTGAAACAGGCGGCGACTATAGCGAGTTGTACATGGAGGATACGGAACAGAACAACGTATCCATGGTGGACGGAAAGGTAGAAAATGCACAGTATACGCGCCGTACCGGCGCGGGCGTGCGCGTGCTTCGGGGCGGCAAAAGCGTGTATGCATATTCTGCTGACACGGGGGAAGCGGCGCTTATGGCTGCCGCGCGGGCAGCGGCAGCAGCGCTTTCTGGCGCAAAGGAATGCGAACCGCAGGCGTTTTTGGTGAAGCGCTCCTGCATGGAAACGCCGGAGAAGCCATACTCCATGGTGGACAACGCAGCGCGCATCGCGCTTTTGCGCGATGCCGTAAAGGCTGCGCGCGCCTATTCCCCGGAGGTCACGCAGGTGACGGCAGGATACCTCGATGTGGATCAGCGCGTGCTCATCGCCACAAGCGACGGCATCTGGGCGGAGGACCGGCGCCCGCGTGGCCGCGTGAACGTGAACGCCGTTGCCATGAAGGACGGCGAGGCGCAAACGGGAGCGGTCAGCCCCGGGCGCGGCGAAGGGTTCGAACAGTTCGGCAATTTGGATATGACGGCGCTTGGCAGCGAAGCCGCGCGCATGGCCGTGACCATGCTGCACGCGCCGGATTGCCCGGCAGGCTTTGTGCCGGTGGTGATCGACGGCGGCTTCGGCGGCGTGATTCTGCATGAAGCTTGTGTGCATTCTCTGGAGGCGACGAGCGTTGCCAAAGGAAATTCGGAGTTTTGCGGCAAGCTGGGGCAAAAAATCGCAAGCGATGTCGTGACTGCAGTGGACGATGGAACCATGCCGGGCGAATGGGGCACCATTCATGTGGATGATGAGGGCATGCCTTCACAGCGCAACGTGCTCATTGAAAACGGCGTGCTGAAAAGCTATCTTGTGGACCTGCTCGGCAGCAGGCTGATGAACCATCCGCGCACGGGCAGCGCCCGCCGGCAGGGCTACACGTTCGCGCCGACCTCGCGCATGACGAACACCTTCTTCGCACCCGGCACGGACGATGAAGAGGAAATGTTGCGCACCATGGGCGAAGGCCTCTTTGCAAAAGCAATGGGCGGCGGCAGCGTGAACCCGCTCACAGGTGAGTTCAACTTCTCTGTGCGGGAGGCGTATTGGGTGAAGGACGGGAAAATCTTTTGCCCGGTGCGCGGCGCGACGCTCGTCGGCCGCGGAGCGGATGTGCTGATGCAGATCGACCGCATTGGCAGGGATATGTGGATGAGCCCCGGCATGTGCGGCTCCCTTTCGGGCAGCGTACCGACGAACGTGGGCCAGCCGCGCATTCGTGTGCGTGGAATTACCGTGGGCGGGAAAGGAGGCGCGCTGTGATGGAGTTCAATCAGTTTAAAGAAAAAGCGTTTGAGGCCGCGCTTAAAAACGGGTGCGATGCGGCGGAACTGTATTTTGTGGAGGGCGATTCCTTTTCGGCGATGGTGCTTGAGCAGGAACTGGACTCCTATTCCGTTTCCCGGGAGCGTGGGCTGAACCTGCGCGTACAGCTTGCGGGCAAGAACGGGTATGCATACACCGAAAGCCTGGATGCGCCGGAGGCGCTTGTGCTGCGCGCGATGGACAATGCGCGTGCGATCGAAAATGAAGATGACCACCCCATGCAGGGCAAGTGCGAATACCGTGCGCTGCCCAAGCGGGAATGCCGCGTGGATGCGGCCTCTGAGCGGGAGAAGATCGAGCTTGCCATGGCGCTTGAGCGCGCTGTCAAGGATCAGGATACGCGCGTTCTGCGCGTGATGCGCTGCGCAGTAGGGAGCGGAAGCTCACTCACACGCATCTGCAACACGCTGGGCCTTGATGCGGAAGGGGAGGAGCGCATTGCATATTCCTATGCCGTGCCGGTTGCCTCTGCCGGGGGTCAGGTAAAGGATGGCTTCGCATTCCGCGTGGATGACGGCATTTTTGATGTGGATGGTTGCGCGAAGGAGGCTGTTGCACGCGCGGTGGCACAGCTTGGCGGCGCGCCCGTCCCTGCGGGGGAATACCGCATTCTGTTTGAAAACCTGGCTATGGGAGATCTGCTTGCCGCATTTTCCCCAATGTTTTCCGCCGATGCGGCGCAAAAGGGCCTTTCGCTGCTTGCGGGGAAGGAAGGCGAGGCGGTTGCCGCGCCGTGCGTCACCATTTTGGACGATCCATTCCATGCCGTGAATCCGCGTGCGTTCGATGCGGAAGGCGTGCCATGCGTTACAAAGCCCGTGGTGGACAGCGGCGTTCTGAAAACACTGCTGCACAACCTGAAAACCGCAAAAAAAGCGGGGATTCCTTCGACGGGAAACGGCGGGCGCGCCGGCGCTTCCGCACCTGTCGGCGTAATGCCCACCAACTTTTTCCTGAAACCGGGCACGGAATGCTTTGATGCGCTTACAGCGAAGCTGGGCAACGGCCTCATCATTACGGATGTAAGCGGCTTGCATGCCGGGCTTAACACCATCTCCGGCGAGTTTTCCCTGCTTGCTTCCGGCATGCTTGTGGAAAACGGAAAGGCGGTGCGCGCGGTGGAGCAGATCACCGTGAGCGGTTCCTTCCTTTCACTGATGCGCGGTGTGGAAGCTGTTGGAAGCGACCTGCGTTTCGGCTTGCCGGGCGCTTCCTGCTTCGGGAGCCCCAGCGTGCTTGTGAGCGCCCTTGCAGTTTCCGGAAAATAAGAAACCGAGCCTGAAAACGGCATGTGGGGCGCCCTGAAAGCGCCCCGCCCCCCTTTTCTTTTGACATTGCACGAAACGGGACGTATAATTAAAATAGAAGTGTCTATGTTTAGTTTACTTGCTCTGCTTTCAACTCTGTGCGCAGGAAAAGAAAGGATGGGGACCGTGTTTGAGGTCGGTGACCAGGTATGCTACCCGATGCATGGCGTTGGCGTAATCGAAGCGATTGAAGAAAGAACGGTGCTTGGCGCAACGGCGAGCTACTATGTCCTGCGCTTCCTCATTGGAAAAATGACGGCGCTGGTTCCGGTGGAAAGCGCCGAACGCGTGGGGCTTCGGTATGTGGTTTCGGCGGAGGAGTGCGAGCGCGTACTGCGCTTTCTTCAGGAAGAGCCCTGCCCTGAGAATGAAAACTGGAATAAGCGATACCGGGAAAACTATGAGAAACTGCGCGGCGGCGATATTTATGACGTTGCGGACGTTGTAAAATGCCTGTGCAAACGGGATGCGGAACGCGGCCTTTCCGCGGGGGAGCGAAAGATGCTTTCCGGCGCGCGCCAGGTGCTTCTTGCAGAACTTGCCGCAGCGAGCGGCCGCGATGTAGAGGATCTGTTTTTATCCATTGGAATGTGAAAGACTTGGCTATGTGACCATGATTGTGCGCTGCCGAACCGGCGGCGGTTGAGAAGGAGTGTGACTTATTTGGCGAGAAAGATCGCGCGAGGGTTTGCAACGCTGCTTGGCGTTGTGATCGGCATTGGACTTGTGGAGGCAATTAACCGAATTTTTGTTTCCCTCGGCATGATGAGCATGTACGACAGGCTGATTCCCTGGGTGATTCCGGTGATCTTCATTGCGGCGGGGCTTGTTTGCGGCATTATTTCTTTCATTTTTTCCCCGAGCCTTATCACCGTGTTCTCCGCCTTTATCCACGAGACGGAGGCGATGCTTGCCGACATGGCGCTGGTGGATATTTTCTTCGGCGTGGTTGGACTTATCGTCGGCCTTGTGATCGCATTTTTGCTGAGCACGCTGACGGCGAGCATCCCGTTCAGCTGGGTCCGGCTGATCGTAAACATCGCATTGTATGTGATGTTCGGATACTTGGGCTGGTCAATCGTGACCAAGCGCAAGGGGGAAATCAATGTCCCTTCCTGGTTTAAACGCGGCCAGAAGGACAAAACGGGCAAAACAAGCGGCGTTGCGCGGCCAAAAATCCTGGATACTTCCGTCATTATTGATGGGCGCATTGCGGATATCTGCCAAACGGGCATTATTGAGGGGACGATCATCGTGCCGGGGTTCGTGCTGCAGGAACTGCGCCACATCGCAGACAGCGCAGATTCCCTGAAGCGCAACCGGGGCCGCCGCGGGCTCGATATCCTCAACAAAATGCAGCAGGAGCTGGATATTCCCATCAAAGTGAACGAAACGGACTATGATGACATTGCTGAGGTGGATGCGAAGCTGATTAAGCTTGCTTACGATATGGGGGGCGTGGTGGTAACCAACGATTACAACCTCAACAAGGTGGCAGGCGTGCAGCGCGTGCCCGTGTTCAACATCAACGAGCTTGCAAACGCAATCAAGCCCGTGGTGCTCCCGGGCGAGGAAATGACGGTGACCATCGTCAAGGAAGGGAAGGAAGCCGGACAGGGTGTCGCATATCTGGACGATGGCACAATGATCGTTGTGGACGGCGGCCGCAGGTGCGTGGGCGACGCGGTGGAGGTATCGGTGACAAGCGTCCTGCAAACTTCCGCTGGGCGGATGATCTTCGCAAAAATTAAATAACCGGCACAAAAAATGTATGTCCCGCGCGGAAAAATGGTTTCGCGCGGGCTTTTTTATTACGAAAGTGTAAATAATCGGATCATATAAAAACGGAAATTGACGCATGCAGAAACCCGTGGTATCGTAAAGACAAAAGCGGGTGAAGGGGTTTCCGCACAGTTCTCTATTACAGGCATCTGCAACAGAAACAATTGAATTTCAGAAGGAGGCCAACGATGAAGCACGGGAAAACGGGATTGGTTTTGGGATTGCTTACAGCGATCTGCCTTGCTGCTGGCACAGCGGGAGCGCCTTCTGCGCGGGCGTTTGCATGTGCGCACGGGAAGAGCACGGGAAGGCTTGCGCACACATGCCACATGTACAGTGATGCGCAGCATTTTGAACGCCTTACTGCGGAAAGTACATGTGAAACCTGTGGCTTTGTGGAAACCAGAGTGGTTTACAACAAGCGGGGCGTGCACCGCTTTGCCTGCGCAGATGCGGGCCATAAGCCCGGCGCACCGGAGCACCTGTATGCGCTGCGCTGTGTGGCGTGCGGGTATGCCTTGCGTGGAAGCGCGTTTGTGCTGCCCTGCAATAAACCGGGTTGCGCGGAGACTATGGGAGGGCAGGCTGAAAAGTAGGAAGAGAAACAGAATCATATATTATCTTTGACTTTATGTTAAAACATTGACAAGAAAGCGTTCTTTTGTTATTCTGATGCCAACAAGAAACGAATCTCAGCTTCAAACAAACGAAAAATGGCACAACGCGCTTGCAGAGGGCGTGCAGCCCCGAAGGGACAATTCAGACGAAGCTGCCCGCATGGCATCAGAACAATCCGAACAGAAGCTGCCGCTTATGGCATAAGAGCAAAACAGAATATGGAGGTAAAACAATGAAAAAACTTTGTCACCGTGTTCCCGTTTTCCTTGCTTTCTTGCTTTTGCTGACCATCGTGGCCGGCGTAGCAGCAACGGCACACGCAAGGGCGTGTGCACATACTTTCGAATTTGAACGTGGCAATGAATACTTACAGTATTCCAGTTCACAGCACAAATATCGCTCTTACACGATAAGCACATGCACAAAGTGTGGTTATGTTGAGGAAGTATACGGCGATTGGAACTATGCAAATCATAATTCTGTTGTTCACGATGGGGGTCACAATCCCAACGGGACACATACATATAAGACCAAATGCTCAGCCTGCGACTATATAGTAAGATTGCAGACCATACCCTGCGAAGGCCCGCCGTGCATAGCTCCATACAGCTTGGAACCAATACCTGAACTGCAATGACACCTGCCCTTGCGCAGGGGGATGAAAACGAAATAAGGCCGGGGCTGCACACCCTTAAAAGGGGGCGATTTTCGCCCCCTGCATTAAGTCGATTTTGAAGGAGGATACGAACATGCTGTTAAGAACCGAGCTGCGAATGTTGCTGCGCGCGCCGTGGCGCACGGCGTTGCTCTGCGTTTTGCTTGCGGCGGCGGTTGGGGCGGCAAGTTTGGGCGGAGGGCTGCTTGCAGCATCCGATGCAGGAATGGCAGAGATTGCGGAAAAGTATACGACCATTGCGGTGTTTACAAAACAGGCAGAAAGTGATTGGAAGGTACTCCGAAAGTTGAAAGAATTGGCGGAGCAAACGGAGCATGGCGCGATGGATCGACGCGTGTTTTGCGGAGGTTATTGGCCGGGAGTGCATACTGCGACTTCATTGAAAGAGACGTGGGCACTGGAGGTGAACAGTCAGATTTCATCAGATCAAGATTTTAAGGATATGGAGAAAACGACACCTTTTATATTTTTAGGACAGAAGTCCGATTTTGATGCGGAGTACAGCGGTATTGCCTTAATAGCGACCTGCTTGAAGAAGATAAAAGGATCTAACGAAGATCTGTTAAAGGAAGCGGCAGAGCAGACAAAAGAGACAGGGGAATGGTTATTTGGTGTTGATGAGGTTCTTTATGCACATGAGGATTATGAGGTGCCGAAAACAATGCTGCATCGATATTATGACTATGGGCAGGGAGACAGCACGGCCCATCTTTATGAAACAGGGAAAAAATATCTGATCATTGGCGACATTATTTTTAATGATTATCCTTCCAAGCCGAGTTTCAACACAAACGGCTCCGGCACCCGTGACTCGAATACGGGCGAATACAATTTTACGTTTGACTGTATAGAGATGGCTGAAACGCTAGAGAAAACATTGGTTGGTTTGGATGGGGAACGTATGCGCGAACGCTTGCATGAAGTAGACATAACCCTTAACAGCGTGAGCGTGATTTCGACTCAGAAACTGAACAGCATTTTGCAGTTCAACCGAGGAAACTTGTATATTACAGAGGGACGGGACTTTACTGTACAGGAACACGCAGATGTCGCGCCCGTTTGCATAATGAGTGTAGAACTTGCTCAACTGAATGGTCTGTCCATTGGAGATACAGTCCCGATTTCGTTGTATCCTGCGAGTTATATTAAGGGAAACATTGATAAACCTGAGGATAATTCATGGTTTCGATTCGGTTATGAATCAAAATATAGCGATTTGCAAAAAGAACGTAAGTATACGATTGTTGGGCTGTTTAACACTCCGGAATGGCAGCACTATGCCGAGAACAAAGACATTACATTTTCTCCGAACACGATATTTATTCCTGCAAACCCTAGGGAAGAACTGGTGAACATCTATATGCCGACAACTATGTACGCAGCAATCATCGACAACGGGCATGCAGAGGAATTCCTTGCGGAAATGGAAGAGTTGGAACCGGGAAGCAGCGAATACTTTGTGATTTACGATCAGGGATATTCGGAGGTTGCGCCGACGATTGAGGCGTTCACGAAGAATGCGCGGTTCGTCGCCATGGGGTGCGCAGCGGTATTTGTGCTTGCGGCAGGGGTATTTCTTGCATTTGCGGCGGCAAAGAACCGGCATGACCTGGGCGTGATGCGTTCGCTGGGCGCAACAAAGGCGCGGACAGAGAGAGCATTTCTGCTGCGGTGCGGCATGCCGGCGGTGGCGGGGGGAGTGCTGGGCGCGCTTGCGGGGCAGGTGCTGTTTGGAAGAGCGGTTGCGGTGCTGGGTGCGGAAGAACTGATAAGCCGCCCGGCAGGGACGCTTTGGATCATCGCAGCAGGCTGCACGGCAGCGGTTATCTGCCTCACTGCGCTTGCCGGTGCCGTGCTGGTAAACAAGAAACCGCAGGCGCTGATGCGGGAAAAGGAATGAAGGAGGATGCATGACATTCCGGTATGCTTTGAAGCGGATGATACGTACGCCATGGGCAAGCCTTGTAACAGTGGGACTCGCGGCGGCGCTTTGCGTGTTGCTTTCCTTGCTGACAGATATGAGGGCAAGGCAGGAACGCGAGCTTGAAACCGTGTACGACACAATGGAAATTCGCTGCACAGTGACGAGTGCGGACGGCGTGCGCACGGACGGGTTGCAGCTTTCCTCAGCGATTGACTGCCTGATATATGACATTGAAGGCTATGGACTGACAGATTTTATTTTTGATCTTGATCAAAAGGTCACCTTCGTGGTAAAACTGGAAGATAAAATTATTGAGGATCCTCCCACGCTTACTGCCATTTCCAGCCCTGCCGCGGTGCCGGCGTTCCGGGAAGAATATGGCGTAAATGTCGAATTCCTTGCCGGATATAGCTGGGAATCCATGCGGAACGACGCTCCGCTCCTGGTGGTAAGCGAGGCCGTGATGGAAACATATGGCCTCGTGCTGGGCGATTCATTACGGATATCCATACAAAATGCGCTGTTTTTCCCGGAGTGGCTTGCGCTTTCGGACGAGCCGCGCACGTTTCAGGTAATAGGATGCGCTCGCGGCATGCAGGCGAACACGATGTATTGTTCGTTTCACTTTATGAAGACTCAGGCGGAGTTGGAAGGCCTTCCGATCTATTCGGAAAGTGCAAGCTTTGTCCTGAAGGATAACCGCAGGCTGGAGGAATTCCGTGCCGCAGCAGCGGAATATTTTCAAACGCCGGATGCCACGGCGGGCAGCAGTGCGTACAATTCGTTTGCGCTGGTAATTCAGGACCAGCTCTTTCGGGAAACCGTTGCGGATCTCACGCGGGATATCCGGCTCTCCAACGCACTGGTACCGGCCGTGTGCGTGCTTTGCTTATGCGTAGGCGTATGCTCTGGATTGATTGGCGTGCGTGCGCGCCGGCAGGAGCTCGTGCTGATGCGCTGTGTGGGAACCCCGCGGCGGCGCGCATTTACGCTGATGCTTTTGGAACAGGTGCTGCTTGGCGCAACGGGAGCGCTCCTTGGCATGCTTGGCGTGTCAGCAGCCGGGCAGGGACGCTCCGGCTTCGGTGCGGCGTGCCTGTGCGCAGCCTGCTTCGCTGGTGGAGCGGCGGGCGTTGCATGGCGTTTTGCCTCCCGAAGCGTTGCGGCGTTGATGCGGGAGAAAGAATAAAAAAATACAAAAAAATGTTAAAAACCAAGAACATTTCCGTTGACAAGCTTGACAGGCAATGATACAATAATAAACTGCGTTAGCATGGTAATTTGCGGAGATTATCAGCTTTTTTGAGCTGTACCCGCAAGTCACTGCCAGTTTTTGGGTATTGTATGCGCCCAAAAGGGGAAAACTGCACGTTGGGATGACGCGCCCAACAATCAAGCCGCGCAAGCGGTGCTAGTATAGGAGTGAACGCGATGGTGCATGAGGTGCAGATGGGCACGAGGAAGCGCATGAGCTTCTCCCGTATCAACGAGGTTCTCGACATGCCGGACCTGATCGAAATTCAAAAGAATTCCTATCAGCGGTTTGTTACGGAGGATCTGAAAGAGGTGTTGGCGGACGTTTCGCCCATCACTGACTATTCTGAGAAACTGGTCCTTGAATTTGTGGACTACAACATCGACTTTGATCACCCGAAATACTCCGTGGAAGAATGTAAGGAGCGGGATGTTAACTATTCCGCGCCCTTGCGCGTCACCGTGCGCCTTATAAATAAGGAAACCGGAGAAGTGAAGGAGCAGCCGGTGTTCATGGGCGATTTCCCGCTTATGACTGAACAGGGCACCTTCATCATCAACGGCGCGGAACGCGTCATCGTGAGCCAGCTTGTGCGCTCGCCCGGCGTGTATTTCACCGAAGCGATCGACAAGGTGGGCAAGCATTTGTTCTCTGCGCAGGTTATCCCCAACCGCGGCGCGTGGCTAGAATACGAAACCGATTCCAACGAGATCATGTATGTGAAGATCGACCGCCAGCGCAAGGTGTTTATCACTGCGCTGCTGCGCGCGCTCGGCTATGGCACCAATGCCGAGATCATCGACCTTCTGGGCGAGGAGGAGCGTTTGCTCACCACGCTTGAAAAGGATACCACAAAATCCGTTGAGGACGGCCTCATCGAGATTTATAAGCGCCAGCGCCCCGGCGAGCCGCCCACGGAGGAAAGCGCCCGCAGCCTTTTGAACGCGCTGTTCTTTGACAAGCGCTATGATTTGGCGCGCGTGGGCCGCTATAAATTCAACAAAAAGCTTTCGCTCGCCTCCCGCATCTTCGGCCATGTGAGCGCCGAGACGGTCATTGACAAATCCACGGGCGAAGTGTTCGTGGGCGAGGGCGAGGTGATTTCCCGCGAGGCTGCAAAGAACATCGAAAATGCGGGTGTGAAGGCCGTGTACCTTGCGGTGGAAGACAAAAAGATCAAGGTGCTTGGCAACCACTTCGTGGATGCTTCGGCGTATCTGCCGTTCGACCCCGAGGAAGCAGGCCTGAATGAGAAGGTGCATTACCCGACCCTGATGCAGCTGCTTGCGGAGGCGAAGGACATGGACGAGGAAGCCCTGAAGGCATTCCTCAAGGCACATGTATACGACCTGATCCCCCGCCATATTGTGCCGGACGACATCGTAGCCTCCATCAGCTACCTGATCGGAATGGCCTATGGCATCGGCCGCACGGATGACATCGACCATCTCGGCAACCGCCGCATCCGCAGCGTGGGCGAGCTGCTGCAAAACCAGATCCGCGTTGGCATGACGCGCCTTGAGCGCGTGGTGCGCGAGCGCATGAGCCTGCAGGACATGGACACTGCCATGCCCTCCAACCTCATCAACATCCGCCCTGTGACGGCCGCGATCAAGGAATTCTTCGGTTCTTCGCAGCTTTCGCAGTTCATGGATCAGACCAACCCGCTTGCAGAGCTCACGCATAAGCGCCGCCTTTCCGCGCTCGGCCCCGGTGGCCTCAACCGTGAGCGCGCCACGTTCGATGTGCGCGACGTGCACTATTCGCACTATGGGCGCATGTGCCCCATTGAGACGCCGGAAGGACCGAACATCGGCCTCATCAATTCGCTTTCGACCTATGCGCGCATCAACAAATATGGATTTATTGAGGCGCCGTACCGCAAGGTGGATGCGAAGAACCGGGAGATTCTTGATGACATCATCTACCTTACGGCCGATGAGGAGGACGAGTACATCGTGGCCCAGGCCAATGAGCTCACGGGCGTGCACGACGGGAAAGTCTGGTTTGAAAAGGACCGTGTTGTGGCCCGTAAGCTCGACCAGATCATCGAAGTGAAAAACGTGGATGTGGATTACATGGACGTTTCGCCCAAACAGCTCGTTTCTGTGGCAACCGCCATGATCCCCTTCCTTGAAAACGACGACGCGAACCGCGCGCTGATGGGTTCCAACATGCAGCGCCAGGCCGTGCCGCTGCTCGTGCCGGAAGCCCCTGTGGTTGGTACGGGCATGGAATACAAGGCTGCGCACGACTCCGGCGTGGTGGTGCTTGCGCGCGAGGATGCAAAGGTTGTCTCCGTCAGCGCGGATAAGATTGTCACCGAATCGGCGGACGGCATCCGCCACCAGTATAAACTCATTAAGTTCAAGCGCTCCAACCAGGGCACCTGCATCAACCAGCGCCCGATCGTTTCGGTCGGCCAGACGGTGCAAAAGGGCGACGTCCTTGCCGACGGCGCATCCACGGAGCATGGCGAGATCGCGCTTGGCCGCAACATCCTCATCGGTTTTATGACCTGGGAAGGCTACAACTACGAGGACGCTGTCCTCATCAGCGAAAAGCTTGTGAAGGAGGATGTTTACACCTCCATCCACATCGAGGAGCATGAGACTGAGGCCCGTGACACGAAGCTCGGCGAAGAGGAAATCACGCGCGACATCCCCAACGTGGGCGAGGACGCGCTTGCCGACCTCGACGAGCGCGGCATCATCCGCATCGGCGCGGAGGTGCGCTCGGGCGATATCCTTGTGGGCAAAGTTACGCCGAAGGGCGAAACCGAGCTCACCGCTGAAGAACGCCTGCTGCGCGCGATCTTCGGCGAAAAGGCGCGCGAGGTGCGCGACACTTCCCTGCGCGTGCCGCACGGCGAAGGCGGCGTGATCGTGGATGTGAAAGTGTTCACGCGGGAAAACAAGGACGAACTGCCTCCGGGAGTCAACGAGCTTGTGCGCGTGTACATTGCACAGAAGCGCAAGATCTCCGTGGGCGACAAGATGGCTGGCCGCCACGGCAACAAGGGCGTTATTTCCCGCATTCTCCCGGAGGAGGATATGCCGTTCCTGCCCGATGGCACGCCGCTGCAGATCGTTCTGAACCCGCTCGGCGTTCCGTCCCGTATGAACATCGGCCAGGTGCTTGAGCTGCACCTCGGCATGGCCGCAAAGTCCCTGGGCTGGCACATCGCCACGCCGGTATTCGACGGCGCTTCGGAGGAGGACATCAAGGAACTGCTCCAGAAGGCCGGGCGCGACGAAGACGGAAAGACGGTCCTTTACGACGGTCGCAGCGGCGAACCGTTTGAAAACCGCGTATCCGTCGGCTATATGTACTACCTCAAGCTCCACCACCTGGTGGATGACAAGATTCACGCGCGTTCCACGGGACCGTACTCCCTCGTGACGCAGCAGCCGCTCGGCGGCAAGGCACAGTTCGGCGGCCAGCGCTTCGGCGAAATGGAAGTTTGGGCGCTTGAAGCCTACGGCGCGGCGAATACGCTTCAGGAGATCCTCACCGTTAAGTCCGACGACGTCGTGGGCCGCGTGAAGACGTATGAGGCCATCGTAAAAGGCGAGAACGTGCCGGAACCGGGCGTACCGGAATCCTTCAAGGTGCTCATTAAAGAGCTCCAGTCCCTAGGCCTTGACATCAAGGTGCTTGCGGAAAACAAGGAGGAAATTAAGATCGGCGAACTGACCGATGACGACGATGTGCCGCCCATCGATGTAAATATCGCGGGCACGGAGGACGCGCCCACGATGCTGCCTGCTTCCGGCGACGAATTCAATGAATTTGACGACTTCGACTTCAACGATGAGGACGAGGATGAGGACAGCGACGACGCGCCGCTTGACGGCTTCACCGTGTTTGACGGCGAAGACGGCGAGCATGAGTAATCAACCGGGACGGAAGGGAGAGAAACAAATTGTTTGAACTCACCAATTTCGATGCAATCCAAATCGGCCTCGCATCGCCCGAAAAGATCCGCGAATGGTCCCACGGCGAGGTAAAGAAGCCTGAAACCATCAACTACCGCACCCTGAAGCCCGAGCGGGACGGCTTGTTCTGCGAGCGCATTTTCGGGCCGACGAAGGACTGGGAATGCCATTGCGGCCGGTATAAGCGTGTGCGCTATAAGGGCGTTGTGTGCGACAAGTGCGGCGTGGAAGTCACGCGCGCAAAGGTGCGCCGTGAGCGCATGGGCCACATTGAGCTTGCGGCCCCGGTTTCCCACATCTGGTATTTCAAAGGAATCCCCTGCCGGATGAAGATGCTGCTTGACATGAGCCCGCGCGCGCTCGAAAAAGTGCTGTATTTTGCAGCGTTCGTCGTGACCGACCCCGGAACAACCGATCTGCAGTACAAGCAGCTTTTGACCGACAAAGAATACCGCGAGGCGCAGGAGAAGTTCGGCGCGAAGGCATTTAAGGCCGGAATGGGCGCGGAAGCCATTAAAGAGCTTCTGATGCAGCTTGACCTCGTTAAGCTTGAAGGCGAGTTGCGTGCGGAGATCGAGAGCTCCTCCGGACAGAAGCGCGCAAATGCGATCAAACGGCTGGAGGTCATTGAGGCGTTCCTTAAGAGCGGCAACAAGCCGGAATGGATCATCATGGATGTGATCCCCGTCATCCCGCCGGAACTTCGCCCGATGGTTCAGCTCGACGGCGGCCGCTTTGCCACAAGCGATCTCAACGACCTGTACCGCAGGGTCATCAACCGCAACAACCGCCTGAAGCGGCTGCTTGAACTGCGTGCGCCGGACATCATCGTGCGCAACGAAAAGCGCATGCTGCAGGAAGCCGTGGATGCGCTCATCGACAACGGCAGGCGCGGCCGCCCCGTCACGGGCCCCGGCAACCGCCCGCTCAAGTCGCTTTCCGACATGCTGCGCGGCAAGCAGGGTCGCTTCCGCCAGAACCTTTTGGGCAAGCGCGTGGACTATTCCGGCCGCAGCGTTATCGTCGTCGGCCCGGAACTTAAAATGTACCAGTGCGGCCTGCCGAAGGAAATGGCGCTTGAGCTCTTTAAACCCTTCGTGATGAAGAAGCTCGTGGAAGATGGCCTTGCCCATAACATTAAGAGCGCAAAGCGCATGGTGGAACGCGTCCGCACCGAGGTATGGGATGTGCTCGAGGTTGTCATTAAAGATCACCCGGTCATGCTCAACCGCGCGCCTACGCTGCACCGCCTCGGCATTCAGGCGTTTGAACCCGTGCTTGTTGAAGGCCGTGCTATCAAACTGCATCCGCTCGTATGCACCGCATTCAACGCGGACTTTGACGGCGACCAGATGGCTGTTCATGTGCCGCTTTCCGTGGAGGCGCAGGCGGAAGCCCGCTTCCTGATGCTTGCATCCAATAACATCCTGAAGCCGCAGGACGGCCAGCCAGTCGTCTGCCCGACGCAGGATATGATCATCGGCTGTTATTACCTCACCCTCCAGCGCGACGGCGAGAAGGGCGAGGGGCGCGCGTTCTCCAGCGAGGACGAGGCGATTATGGCTTATCAGAACGGCGATATTACGCTGCAATCCAAGGTGCGCATCCGTATGGAGCGCGAATGGAACGGAGAGAAGCGCCGCAAGCTTGTGGATACCTCGCTCGGCCGCGTGATTTTCAACAATGCGATTCCGCAGGATCTTGGATATGTGGACCGCAGCATCGAAGAGAACGCGTTCAAACTCGAGGTTGATAAGCTTGTTGCCAAGGGAGACCTGAAGGGCATTGTGGATCGTTGCTACCGCCGCCATGGCGCGACGACCACAAGCGAAGTGCTCGACCGCATTAAGGCGCTCGGCTTCAAGTATTCCACCCGCGGCGGCATTACCGTCGGTTTCCAGGACATCACCGTGCCTGAGAAAAAGCCGGAGATCCTCGCGGCAGCCGAAAAAGAGGTGGACGGCATCGACAACCTTTATCGTGCCGGTCTCCTTTCCGAGGCGGAACGCAGAAGCAGCGTTATCCGCATCTGGGAAAAGGCAACCAACGAGGTTACCGACGCCCTGATGGCAACGCTTGACCCGTATAACCCCATCACGATGATGTCCGATTCTGGCGCGCGTGGTTCCATCAGCCAGATCCGTCAGCTTGCCGGCATGCGCGGCCTGATGGCAGACCCCTCCGGCCAGATCATCGAGGTGCCGATCCGCGCGAACTTCCGCGAAGGCCTCACGGTGCTTGAGTTCTTCATTTCTTCGCATGGCGCGCGCAAAGGCTTGGCTGATACCGCGCTTCGTACCGCGGACTCCGGTTACCTGACCCGCCGCCTTGTGGATGTTTCGCAGGATGTGATCGTCCGAGAGGAAGACTGCTTTGCTTCGCGCGGCGAAACGCCCAAGGGCATGCTGATCGAAGCGATCATGGACGGTAACAAGGTGGTTGAAAAGTTTGGCGACCGCATTTTGGGCCGCTATACGGTTGACCCCGTGTTCCATCCCGAAACGGGCGAGCTGATCTGCGCTGCGGATACGATGATTACGTATGATATCCGTGACAGGATCCTTGAAGCCGGCATTACCGGCGTGACCTGCCGGATGGTGCTTACCTGCCGCAGCGAACATGGTGTGTGCGCCAAGTGCTATGGCGCGAACCTTGCCACCGGCGGCCATGTGGACATCGGCGAGGCGGTTGGCATCATTGCTGCGCAGGCCATCGGCGAACCCGGCACACAGCTTACGATGCGTACGTTCCACACCGGCGGCGTCGCAAGCGCAGAGGACATCACGCAAGGTTTGCCGCGTGTGGTGGAAATCTTTGAAGCGCGCAAACCGAAAGGCCTGGCCGTCATTACGGAAATCGGCGGTAAGGTTTCTCTGAGCGAGGGCAAAAAGCGCGAGGCGACCATCACCAATGAGGATGGCGAAGCTGAGAAGTACCTGATCCCATTCGGCGCAAAACTGCGCGTAAAGGACGGCGACATGGTTGAAGCCGGCGATGTGCTTACCGATGGCTCCGTGAACCCGAACGATATCCTCAAGATCAAAGGCGTTAAGGGCGTTCAGGCGTATATGCTCACCGAGGTGCAGAATACCTACCGGTCCCAGGGCGTTGAGATTGCTGACAAGCATATTGAGGTCATCATCCGCCAGATGCTGCGCAAGGTGCAGATTGAGGACGCGGGCGACACCTCCATGCTGCCGGGCGAGTTGATCGACATCTTCCGGTTTGAACGCGAAAACGAGGACACGATCCTTGCGGGCGGCCAGCCCGCAGTGGCAAAGCGCAAGCTCCTTGGCATCACCAAAGCCGCGCTTGCAACGGATTCCTTCCTCTCCGCGGCTTCCTTCCAGGAAACCACGCGCGTGCTCACCGAAGCGGCCATCAAGGGCAAGGTCGATCCGCTGGTCGGCCTGAAGGAAAACGTCATCATCGGCAAGTTGATCCCCGCAGGCATCGGCCTCAGGCGTTACCGCAACGTTGAGGTTGAGGAGAAGCAGGAAGAGGCTCCTGCGGTCAATATCTAACCAATAAAGCGTGCGCGGGCGATCGCGGATTGTTTCTGCCGGGCAAAAACGGTAGCAGCACTCTGCGCTCGCCCGTATGACTTGGCCGCAGCGCGCGGCTTGTAAAACAGGAGACGACGATGCCAAGGCTTTATACAAACACGGACTGCCCGCTGCATGGCAGCGAGTATTGTGCGCGGCTGCACATGGAAAGCTGCGATACCTGCACGGTGCGCGGCCGGGACGCGGAAGAGATGCAGCTTTTGAAGCAGGATCTTGATGCGATCGCGGCAATGATGCCGGAAGAAGGGATTGCCGCGCTGTTCCTGACGAATGAATGCGTGCTCTGCAAGGGCGAGGAAAAGGGAGCGCGCGCCTGGTATGCGCAAACCGACATTGGAAATGCGGAGCCAAGGCGCAAACAGGTGGGCTTTCTCGGCATCAAACGGGAGGCGCGTGCAGGGTCCATCCTGCCTATTCAACTTGCTTGCTGTGACGCTTGCCGCAAACGGTATCTGATGCTACAATATGTAGCGCCTGTTACGGCGGCGGCCTCGATCGTGCTCGGCTTTGTGCTGATGAGCATCCGGGCGATCCGGGAGCCCTTGATGGCAATCACTCCGGCTTTGCCTGCCATTGTGTTCCTTGTGCTTGCGCTTGGCGGTATCCTTGGCGGCTGGCTTTGGCGCGGGGCGTTACACAAGCGCTATAGTAAAACGACGTATCTTTCTATCTTTCGGATCGATACGCTGCGCAGGATGAAGCGGCTCGGCTGGTTCGAGCTTTATGAAACGAAGGACGTTTCACGCTTGGTATTTTCCAAAAAACCGTTTCGCCAAGGGCTGTATACCGGCGCAAGCGGACACGGTACCGCGGACAAACCTGGCGAAGCGGCTGAGTTTGCAGAAGAATAGGGCAAAAATGCCCGATTTTGTTTGACAAGGCGCGTTCCGGATGGTAAAATACTTCCGTTGCGCCAAAGTACGCAGCTTTTGTTGTGTGCGCACAAATAATGTTGTGGAAAATGTCCCTTTCAAGGGGTTGCAAGGGATTTTCTTCATATAAACAAGATTCTATTACCGTATTATAACAGGAGGAAAATCATGCCGACCATTAACCAGTTGGTTCGCAAGGGCCGTGAGCAGGTGCAGTACAAATCCAATGCGCCTATCCTCAAGCAGTGCCCGCAGCGCCGCGGCGTATGCACCGCCGTTCGTACTATGACCCCGAAGAAGCCGAATTCCGCGCTTCGTAAAATTGCCCGTATCCGTCTGACTGACGGCCTCGAAGGTACCGCTTACATCCCCGGCATCGGCCACAACCTGCAGGAGCACTCCGTTGTGCTTATCCGCGGCGGCCGCGTAAAGGATCTCCCCGGCGTGCGCTATCACATCATCCGCGGCGCGCTGGATACCGCCGGCGTTGCCAAGCGCATGCAGGCACGCTCGCTTTACGGCGCAAAGCGCCCGAAGAAATAAGGGAGGGAATCAGTTATGCCGAGACGTGGATTTATCCCCAAGCGCGAAGTGCTTGACGACCCCATGTATGGTGGCAAGGTCGTAACCAAGCTCATCAACCAGGTTATGCTCGATGGCAAGCGCGGCACTGCACAGAAGGCTTGCTACGGTGCGTTTGAGATCATCAAGGAAAAAACCGGCCGCGATCCGATGGAAGTTTTTGAGCAGGCGATGGCGAACATCATGCCCGTGCTTGAAGTTAAGGCTCGCCGCGTTGGCGGCGCCACCTATCAGGTGCCGATCGAGATCCGCCCGGAGCGCCGCCAAACCCTTGGCCTGCGCTGGCTCGTGAGCTATGCCCGCAACCGCGGTGAGCGCACGATGATGGAGCGCCTTGCCGGCGAAATCATGGATGCTGCGAACTCTCAGGGTAACGCTTTCAAGAAGAAGGAAGACACCCACAAGATGGCCGAGGCCAACAAGGCGTTTGCGCATTATCGTTGGTAAGCCCAAAAGGGATTTGCATCAAATCCGGCGTTTGCCGCCGGATTTGATTTTTGCCCGTTCGGGAGCGCGGCAAATGCCGTGCACGTATGCCCGGATAGAAAACAGATACAATAAAAAGGAATTGAACCCACGGGAAAGGAGGAGAAAACGTGGCACGAGACACATCGCTTGAGATGACGAGAAACATCGGCATCATGGCGCATATAGACGCGGGAAAGACGACGACGACCGAGCGCATCCTGTTTTATACCGGTAAGATCCATAAGCTTGGTGAAACGCACGAAGGCGCTGCGACCATGGATTTCATGGTGCAGGAGCAGGAGCGCGGCATCACTATCGCCTCCGCGGCGACAACGGCTTATTGGAAAGGCCACCGGATCAACATCATTGACACGCCTGGTCACGTGGACTTTACCGTGGAGGTAGAACGCTCCCTCCGCGTGTTGGATGGCGCTGTTGCCGTTTTTTGCGCGAAGGGCGGCGTTGAACCGCAGTCCGAAACGGTTTGGCGGCAGGCCACCAAATATGGCGTGCCCCGCCTTGCATATGTCAACAAGATGGACATTACGGGCGCGGATTTTTACAATGTCGTAAAGATGATGCATGAGCGCCTGAGCGCCAATGCGGTGCCGATCCAGCTTCCGATCGGTTCGGAAGCGGACTTTGTCGGCTTGATTGACCTTGTAACCATGAAGGCAGAGGTCTATTACGACAACGAAGGCAAGGATATCCGCGAGGAAGAAATCCCTGAAAGCATGCGCGATTTGGCCGAGGAGTATCGCCAGAAGATGATTGAGGCCGCTGCCGATGAGGACGAGGCCATCATGGAGAAATATCTGGAAGGCGAAGAAATCAGCGAGGCGGAGCTTAAGCATGCGATCCGCAAGGGAACCATCGCAAACCGAATGGTGCCCGTGTGCTGCGGCACATCTTACCGCAACAAGGGCGTGCAGCCGCTGCTTAACGCCATCGTGGATTTCATGCCCTCCCCGCTGGACATTCCTCCGGCGCAGGGTACCTCGCTTGACGGGGCAGAAACCATCACAACCGAATGCTCGGATGATGCGCCCTTTGCCGCGCTTGCGTTCAAAATCGTGGCGGATCCCTATGTGGGCAAACTTGCGTTTTTCCGCGTATACAGCGGCACGCTCAAGGCCGGCACATATGTTTACAACGCATCCAAGAACAAGCGTGAGCGCATTGGCCGCATCCTTTTGATGCACGCTGCAAGCCGTACTGAAATCGAGGAAGCGCATGCAGGCGACATCGCCGCGCTCGTGGGCCTCAAGGAGACCGGCACTGGCGACACGCTTTGCGATGAAAAGAATCCGCTTCTTTTGGAAACGATGGAGTTCCCGGATCCCGTCATTCAGGTTGCGATTGAACCCAAGACCAAGGCAGGCCAGGACAAGATGACCATGGCGCTGCTCAAGCTTGCGGATGAAGACCCCACCTTTAAGACGTTTACCGATCAGGAGACGGGCCAGACCATCATCTCCGGCATGGGTGAACTCCACCTTGAAATTATTGTGGACCGTTTGATCCGCGAGTTCCGCGTGGAGTGCAAGGTCGGCAAGCCGCAGGTCGCTTACCGCGAAACGCTCACAAAGACCGTTAAGTCGGAAGGCCGTTATGTGCGTCAAACAGGCGGCCACGGCCAGTACGGCCACTGCATTGTGGAATTCTCGCCCCTTGAACCCGGCAGCGGTTTTGAATTTGAGGACAAGACGGTTGGCGGCGCGATTCCGAAAGAATTTATTCCCGCCATTAAGAGCGGAATTGAGGATGCTTCGCGCAGCGGCGTGCTCGGCGGTTATGAAGTTGTGGATTTCAAGGCTACGCTGCTGGATGGAAGTTACCACGATGTGGACTCCTCCGAAATGGCTTACAAGATCGCAGGCTCTATGGCGCTCAAGGATGCGCTGGAAAAAGCGCATTGCACGCTGCTTGAACCTGTAATGAAGGTTGAAGTGCTCATGCCCGAAGAATATATGGGCGACGTTATCGGCAACCTCACGGCGCGGCGCTGCCGCATCGAAGGCACCGAGATGCGCGGCAACGCGCAGGTCGTGGATGCGATCTGCCCGCTGTCCGAAATGTTTGGCTATTCAACCGACCTGCGCTCCCGCACGCAGGGACGCGGCACGTTTACCATGCAGTTTGACCATTATGAGCAAGTGTCCGACGGCGTGGCAAAGAAGATCCTCGGCCTGCGCGCTTAAACAAAGCAGAGCTGAATAAAACGGAAATCATACTGAATTTAAAGAAGGAGAGCTACAATGGCAAAGGCAAAATTTGAACGCACGAAACCGCACGTAAACATTGGCACGATCGGCCACGTGGACCATGGGAAGACGACGCTGACAGCGGCGATCACGATGGCGCTGTCGCAGCAGGGACAGGCGGCGGCAATGCGCTATGACGAAATCGACAAGGCGCCGGAAGAGAAGGCGCGTGGAATCACGATCAACACGTCGCACGTGGAGTATGAGACGGAGCATCGTCACTATGCGCACGTGGACTGCCCGGGTCACGCGGACTACGTAAAGAACATGATCACCGGTGCAGCGCAGATGGACGGCGCGATCCTGGTGGTATCTGCTGCGGACGGCCCGATGCCGCAGACCCGTGAGCACATCCTGCTTGCGCGTCAGGTTGGCGTGCCGTACATCGTGGTGTTCATGAACAAGGTTGACCAGGTAGACGACGAAGAGCTGCTTGAGCTTGTTGAAATGGAAATCCGCGAGCTGCTTTCGAGCTATGACTTCCCGGGCGACGATATCCCGATTGTGAAGGGATCCGCACTGCAGGCGCTTGAAGCGATGCAGAACGGAGCGGTTGCGAAGGACACGCCGGAGTGCCAGTGCATCTTCGAGCTGATGGACGCAGTGGACAGCTACATTCCGGAACCGGAGCGTGCAGCCGACAAGCCGTTCCTTATGCCGGTGGAAGACGTGTTCTCGATCACGGGGCGCGGCACAGTGGCGACGGGACGTGTTGAGCGCGGGACGGTGAAGGTACAGGATACGGTTGAGATCGTTGGTCTGACGACCGAGAAGCGTTCCACGGTGGTAACGGGCGTGGAAATGTTCCGCAAGCTGCTTGATCAGGCGATCGCAGGCGACAACATCGGCGTACTGCTGCGCGGCGTGCAGCGCACGGACATCGAGCGCGGTCAGGTTCTGGCGAAGCCGGGATCGATCCATCCGCATACGCACTTCAACAGCGAAGTGTACGTGCTGACGAAGGAAGAAGGCGGCCGTCATACGCCGTTCTTCAGCGGCTACCGTCCGCAGTTCTATTTCCGCACGACGGACGTAACGGGCACGATCAAACTGCCTGACGGCGTTGAGATGGTTATGCCTGGGGACAACATCCGCATGGAAATCACGCTGATCACGCCGATCGCAATGGATGAAGGACTGCGCTTCGCTATCCGCGAAGGCGGCCGCACGGTTGCTTCCGGCGTCGTTTCCAGCATCGTCGAATAAACTCTGTTTTCCCTTAAAACGAAAGGCTTCGGACTCCCGAAGCCTTTTTTATTGCATGCATTTCCATTGATAAGCGTTTGACAAATAGCGCTTGGATATGATACGATTTATACTGTTTCAATATATCAATCTATGGAATCTCATGCAATGCTTTTCTCCGGCGGGAGCCGGAAATCATATCAAGAAAGGGTTTTGAAAGATGGTAACTCTCAAAATCGACGGAAGAACGGTTCGGGCCGAAGCCGGCATGACGGTGCTTGAAGCATCTCTTAAAGAGGGCATCAAGATTCCGACGCTGTGCAACCTCAAGGACATCAACAACATCGGTGCGTGCCGGATGTGCCTTGTCGAAGATGCCAAATCCGGAAAATTGCAGGCTTCCTGCGTGTTGCCCGTATCCGAAGGGCTTGAAATCAAGACCGCTTCCCCGAAGGTGCTCGAAGCGCGCCGTGCCGTGCTGGAGCTGATCCTTTCCGACCATGACAGAAGCTGCCTCACCTGCAAACGCAACCAGACCTGCGAACTGCAGGCGCTTGCGAATGAGATGAACGTGACCGACATTGAATTCCAGGGTACGCACATCGTAAAGACCATTGACGAATTGTCCCCAAGCGTAGTGCGGGATAACAATAAATGCATCCTCTGCCGCCGCTGCGTGGCCGCTTGCGCTAAGACGCAGGGCGTATGCGCAATCGGCGTGCAGAACCGCGGCTTTAAGAGCGAAATCGGTTCTGAATTCGGCAAGAGCCTTGGCGAGGTGGCATGCATCAACTGCGGACAGTGTATCGCGGCCTGTCCGACCGGTGCCTTGACCGAAAAGGACGCGACCAAGGAGGTTTGGGCTGCGCTTAACGACCCGAAGAAGTTTGTCGTCTTCCAGCCTGCGCCCGCAGTGCGCGTTGCCATCGGTGAGGAATTCGGCATGCCCATCGGCACCCGCTGCACGGGCAAGCTTGCGGCCGCCATGCGCCGCCTGGGGGCGGATCGGGTGTTTGACGTGGATTTCGCTGCCGACCTTACCATCATGGAGGAAGGCACGGAGCTTTTGCAGCGCATCCAAAATGGCGGTGTGCTGCCGATGATCACCTCCTGCAGCCCCGGTTGGATCAAGTTCTGCGAGCATTTCTACCCGGAATTCATTCCGAACCTTTCCACCTGCAAGAGCCCGAACCAAATGCAGGGCGCGGTTACAAAAACATATTTCGCGGAAAAGAACGACCTCGACCCGCGGGACATTTTCGTTGTTTCCGTCATGCCCTGCACCGCGAAAAAGTTTGAAATTCAGCGCCCCGAAATGGGTCGCGACGGTTACCGCGATGTGGATGCGAACCTTACGACGCGCGAGCTTGCACGCATGATCCGTCAGGCAGGCATCGACTTTGTGCATCTGCCGGATGAGGAATTTGATGATGTGCTTGGCGAATCTACGGGCGCTGCGGTGATCTTCGGCGTAACGGGAGGCGTGATGGAAGCGGCGCTTCGTACTGTGGCGGACATCCTCACCAAGCAGGATCTCAAGGAGATCGAATATCAGGATGTACGCGGCCTCACAGGCATCAAAGAAGCTACCGTATCCGTTGCCGGGATGGATGTCAAGGTTGCTGTAGCACACGGCACAGCCAACGCCGCGAAGCTGCTCGACGCCATTAAAGCGGGAGAAAAGACCTACCATTTCATTGAAATCATGGGTTGCCCGGGCGGCTGTGTAACGGGCGGCGGTCAGCCGATCGTTGATGCGCGGACGCGGTATTTCATCGACCCAAAGGCTGCGCGTGCCGCGGCAACCTACGATGAGGATGAGGCGATGACTATCCGCAAATCCCATGAGAACCCGGCCATCAAGAAGATCTACGAGGAGTTCCTCGGCGAACCCTGCGGGCACAAGAGCCACGAGCTGCTCCACACGCATTATGTGGACAGGAGCGCGAAATAAGCAAAAAGAGCGAAATAAAAGAGGGGCGTGGCGGAGACCCCGATAAAGAAGTTTTTTATTGAGGCAAATATGCCCTATTATGGGACGCATTTTGTCGAACTATATCCAAAATGAAAAGAGAGGAACAAGCACAGTTTGTGCTTGCTCCTCTTTATTTCCCCAAAAGCAAATCCCGGTAAAGCCGTCAAGGTTGGCGCTGAAAGCGCCATTCACTTTAACCTTGACGGCCCCGGTTGGGTTTGCTATCTCCCTTTCCTCATTCGTTCATCAGCTGGTTGATGCGTTCAACAGGAAAGTCGTCGTTTATATCCTCAACAACATAGCGATGCGGGTTAAGGTTGGTTGCGCCTATGTAACACAAATACTCCTCAACGGCCGATTGGGCAACCACGATTGGCCCATGCCCTGCCCAGTGGCGGTCGCTCCCATCTTTTTTGGGACCGGAGATCCAGTATACCTCATCTGTTTCCACATCGACATAGTTTCCTGCGTATCCTTTGACGTGCTGAAACGCATGGCCATTAAAGTATAGCGTTCTCCCTGTCTTCGACTCCCTCACCCAGCCAATCCAAGCAGGGCCGTCATCGTTATAGCCGCTTTTTAATTCTACATACATGAGTTTCATACTTCCATCTTATCTTCGCATGCCCGCTTATTAAACTGTTCTACTCACGGATTATACTACAAAAGCACGGAAAGGCAAAGGCATTGGGGCCTTCCCTAACAAGAGCCATTTGATAGCACAAATGGCGTACTCGCTGGGACGTGAAAAGGAGTGCGGCTCGCCGAGCCGCACTCCTTTTGTCATATCCAATCATGTTCTTTATCGGGTATTGCCTTAACCCCCTCTTTTATTTCGCTGCAAACCAGATCCGCTTTTGGAAGCCGTACCGGTAAAACACGACGGTGGCAGGCCGGCCGTAATACAGCAAAGCGCTTTCACGATATTTTTCAAATCCGCATTGCTCCAACACCCTGCGGGAGGCATGGTTGTTCTCCGGGCAGATGCCGCGCAACTGCTTTACAGATAATTGAGCCGTGATTGTTGACAAAAAAGCTCGCACAGCCTCGGTGGCATAGTTATGTCCGCGAAATTTTTCGGCAACATGATATTCAATCTCCCAGGCTTCCTCGTCCCAATCTTCGAGCGGCCATAACGCTACATGGCCGATGCAGGGGCCGCCTTTTTGGAATACCGGGCAGGATTGCATTCCCGTACCGGCGCGACGGTTGGATATCCATTCCGAGATGGCAGTTTGTGCTGCTTCAACTGTTTCAAACACCTCATCGGGCAGGAAAAGTCGGTTGTCCTCATTCTGCGAAAGACGGCAAAGCGTCTCTGCCAATTCAGGCATCCATTCACCGATGTGCAGGCGCTCAGTTTCAATGCTTATCCGTTCCATGCAGATCTCTCCTTTTCCTTAGTGTAGCAGACCTGGCGGTCACGGCGCAAGCCCTCCGCAAGATCAGAAACGCCCGGAAAGGCAAATCCGTGTTAAGGATATTTCACGCCTACACCAACGCCCGTGCAAAAGCAGTTTCAATGGTTGCGACCGCATTGCCCGATGCATCGTAAAACACAACCGTTGCAGCGGGTGGAGCGCCGTCGGCGAACGTGCCGGGGATGAGTTGGGCCGACCATGGGTCCACACATTCGGCAAGGCGTTCAAGGAGATAGTTCGCGGAAGACTGTTTGTCGGCTTCCTCCGGTGTGGCAAGCGAAAAGAGGAACACCCCTTCCTGCTCCCGTTCTGCCGAAAGCGCATAAGAAACGGGCGCGGCATCCGGATAGCCGAGCGAAGCGTTGGGCGCAAGCGTGAAGGAAAGTTCGGCACGCACGGCTTCCGGAACATCGTCGAACGCGGCGATGATGAGCGTTTCCTCCTGAAACCCCATATAACGTGGATAACCGGGGCAGGCAGCGACGGTCACACCATCGGCGGACTTGGGGAATAGGTACAGGAAATTGCCGCTGCCGCTTCCCGCGCCCCAGCCCAACCGCAGAGGACCGTTTTGTGAAACACCGTAAAAACCGGCCGCGACGTCGCCGTATTCTACAGCGAGCAGGCGTGTGGCGTTGCCGTTGTAAAGCATCTGCGGCTTGGAGGCAAGCACCTCCCCGCGCATGGAAATAAGCGCGCGCCGTTCCGCCCGGCGCAAAGCCTGTTCCGGGGAGCAAGCGGGGTAGCCCGACACGGCGTAGACGACAAAAAGCAGCACTGCCGCAGCAAGGACGCACAACGCGATGCGGACGATGCGCGGGAGTGGCTTCGGTTTAACATGGATGCGTTTCATGCGGCATCCCCTCCTTCTGTTAAGTCAATGCGCAGGGCGAACGAACAACCCATGCGCTCGTAGCGCAGTTCCACCCATTCTGCATCAGGATCAAGCGTGCTGATCCACATCTCGAAGCGGTAGCGCAGCAGCGTCCGCCCGTCCGGGTTGCCGCAAACCTCGCGCTCCTCATAGTCGCTGTGCGAAACCTTTTGAGAGCGGTTCGGGTAAAGGTTGCCCTCGCTGTCCACAGCATAGATGGAGGTCCGCAAGCCCTCCGGAGTTCCCGCCCACGGCAGCGGATGCGCGGCTTCCAGCACGAAATAAACGGCTTCATATGTTTGCGGCATCCCCTCCTGCTTTTCGGTCCATGTTCCGCGGCGATGCGTTACAACCGGGAGAGAGAACGTATAACCGTTGCATTCGTCCGTGCAGTCGGGGTAAAGATAGGTGACTTCGCGGCGGTAGGTTTCATCCGATTCCGTGGAGAGTCCTTGAAAGGGTTCGGAGAACCCATAACCTGAAAAATCCAGCCCCGTGCTGCAGGAAACCATGAACAGAAGAACCGCCGAAAGCGCAACGAGCCACTTTGCGGCCAGATACAGCCACCCGAGATAAGGCTTATGTACCTTTGCAAGCGCCGCGCCCGTTTCGTCCGCATCCCCCATGGCGCAAAGCGTCTGCCGCTCCGCCTCCTGCAAGGTCAGCCCCTCTTGCAGCAGCGCGTTGAAATGATCCTCCATATGCTCCAGCAGCTCCTGCTCCACAGCAGGCCGGTCCGCCTTGAAGCGGATGTGCGCGGTTGCGCGGCTGCACCAGCTTTGGAAGGCAAGCCTGTCGTTTCTCATTGCCTTATGCCCCCGCGGGTGCGCAGCCCTGCACGACAGCGTTCACCTTTTCGGAAAAAAAGCGCCATTCCTCCGTTTTGTCCTGCAACAGCTCCAGCCCTGCGGGTGTGATGCGGTAATACTTCCGTTCGCGCCCGTTTTCCGCCTCGCGACGAAAACTCTTTACGCGGCCGTCTTTTTCGAGCGCATGCAGGATGGGGTAAAGCGTGCCCTCCCGAAGCTGAAACGTGCCATCCGAACGGCGCGCAAGTTCCGCGATCATTTGATACCCGTATTTTTCCCCATCCGAGAGAAGGGACAACACGAGCAGCGTTGTGCTGCCGGCCATCAGGCTTTTGTCAATCTGCATGGGAACCTCCTATACCTTGATGATCTATGTATTGAATTATACATAGATGACCGATGCATGTCAAGAGAGGACCGGCAGAAAAACATGCATTACAGGGGGAGGCATATCAGGATCGGAAAATAATCTGTCTTTTTTGAGACAAATTCATATTGACATTTCCTAGCAATATGGTATACTATAAATGTCTTAAATAAGACAAACGGAGGAAGCGATGGAACGGACGCATCGGGAGGATTACCTGCAGGCAGCGATGGCAACACCGCTGTTCCGGGGGCTCCCGGCGGCATTTGTGAAAGACGCTGCCGCGCGCGGCTATGCGGAATGCTTTGCCGCAGGAACGCCCGTGTTCCTTTCCGGGGATGCAAAACGCCGGCTCGGCGTGCTTGTTTCGGGCAAAGCGGAGGTTTACAAGCCCGCCGGAACCGGGCGCGTGCTGATGAGCGTGCTCACCCCGGGGGCGCTGTTGGGCGCGGCGAGCCTGTTCCTGGCGGATGCGCATGCTGTTACCGAGGTCGATGCGCTTACCCCCTGCGAGGTGCTGTTTTTTGACGAAGAAACGCTTAAAACGCTCATGCAGGAAAACTTTGCCCTTGCGGAAAACTATTTCTGCTATTTGACTGAACGCATCCACTTCCTGACGGGACGCATTGAAAGCATTGCATCCCCCACGGTTGCGGATAAGCTGCTCAACTACCTTGCGCAGAACGCGGAAAACGGAGCGGTCGGCATACCGCATGGCTACAACCGGCTAGCAAGCACGCTTTCCGTAAGCCGCGCATCCCTTTACCGTGTGATGGATGAGCTGGAGCGGGAAGGCCGCATTGCACGGGAAGGAAAACGAATCCTCATAAAAGAAGTAAACCATAAAGAAATGGAAGGAAGAGAACAATGAAACGAATTGCTGCACTTTTTCTGATCGTATGCATGGCGGTTGCGCTGTTTGCCGGCTGTGGAACGCAAAAAACCACGCCCATCAACATCGGCGCGCTTAAGGGTCCCACGGGAATGGGCATGGTAACGCTCATGGGGGAGGAGTTTTCAGGCAAGTACAACATCACCATTGAGTCCGCACCGGATGTTGTCACAGGAAAGCTCATCAACGGGGAGCTTGACATCGCCGCAGTGCCGGTGAACCTTGCTTCCGTGCTGTACAACAAAACGAAGGATGAAAGCGGCAACAGCAACATCATGATGATTGCCGTAAACACGCTTGGCGTGCTGTATGTGCTTGAAGATGGAGATACTGTGAACAGCCTCACCGATCTCGCGGGGAAGACGCTGTATGCCACCGGCCAGGGCTCTACGCCGGAATATATGCTTTCCTATCTGCTGGAAAAAAGCGGGCTTACGGACAGCGTGAGCGTGGAATACAAGGCCGAGCACAGCGAACTTGCAACGTTGATGGCTTCGGGCGAAGTCAAGCTTGGCATGTTGCCGGAACCCAATGTGACGGCCACCATGGCGAAGAACGAGAACCTGCGCGTGGCGCTCGATCTCACCGAGGAATGGAAGAATCTCGCGGGCGTGGAGCCGGTGCAGGGCTGCATCGTGGTGCGAAAGGATTACTTTGAGCAAAACAAGACCGCCGTGCGCCTGTTCCTGAAGGAGTATAATGCGGCTGTGGAGTACACCAACGCAAATCAGGCGGAGACCGCCGAACTGATGGCGAAGTACGAAATTATCCCCTCCGCTGCCATTGCGGAAAAGGCGATTGACAAGTGCAACATCGTTTGCTATCGGGACGATGCTATGCGCACGGCCGCCGAGGCGATGCTTCAGGTGCTCTATGATGCGAATCCGAAGAGCGTGGGCGGCGCGATGCCGGGGGACGACTTCTATTATAACGACGCGAACAATTAACGACACAAATCAAATGGGGCGGCAAAGCCGCCCCATTTTTGACCGGAGGTATCTGTGAAACGAATCCTGAGATCCTGCGCGATTGCCCTATGCTGGCTTCTGCTGTGGCAGCTTGCCGCGATGGCTGCGGGAAGCGCAGTGCTTCTGCCTTCGCCCTGGGAAACGGCAAAGGCCCTTGTGGCGCTTGCCGGAACAGGATTTTTTTGGAAGACAACAGGCATGACGCTGCTGCGCGTGGCGGCGGGATTTCTGCTCGGCATGGCGGCCGGAACGGCACTCGGCGTGCTGACGGCGGCATCCAAAGCGGCAGATGCATTCCTTGCGCCGCTGCGCGGGGTGGTGAAGGCCACGCCCGTCACGTCGTTCATCATTCTGGTATTGCTGTGGCTTACGGCTTCGCTTACGCCGGTGTTTATTGCATTTCTGATGGTGCTGCCGATCGCATGGGCAAACGTACGCGAGGGCGTGCTGGCGGTAGACGCGCAGTTGCTGGAGATGGCTGAAGTCTTTCAACTCCCGCGCGCAAAAAAGCTGTGCCATATTTATCTCCCTTCTGTGCTTCCGCAATACCTTGCGGCCTGCACGACAGGCTTTGGCTTTGCATGGAAAAGCGGTGTGGCGGCAGAGGTCATCGCGCGGCCGGCGCTTTCTATCGGCAAGAATTTATATGAAAGCAAGCTGTATTTGAACACCGAGGAGCTGTTTGCATGGACAGCAATGGTGATCCTGCTAAGCATGCTGCTTGAGCGGGCGATGGTATGCATGATGCGGAGGATACGCAAATGATTGAATTGAAGCATGTGACCTGTGCCTATGGCGAAAAAACGCCGATCCGGGATCTTACGCTTGCGCTGCCCGATGCGGGCGTGATCGCCGTGTTCGGCGCGTCCGGCTCCGGCAAGACGACGCTGCTGCGTCTGTTGGCGGGACGAATCCAACCTGCATCCGGCACGGTGGAAGGGCTTTACGGAAAGCGCGTTTCCATGGTGTTTCAGGAGGACCGCCTTCTGCCCTGGAGGACAGCGCTTGAAAACGTGGCGCTTGTGCGCGATGGAAGCAGCGGGGAGGCAATGCGCCTGCTGGATGCAATGGAGCTTTCCGCAGAGGCGGGAAAGCTGCCCGTCGCCCTTTCCGGAGGCATGCAGCGGCGCGTGGCGCTTGCACGCGCACTCAATTTCGGCGGGGATATGCTTTTGCTGGATGAGCCCTTCAAGGGGTTGGATGAGGCGCTGCGCGCGCGCGTGATCGCGGCGGTGCGTGGCCGTTTCCCGCTGACCGTGATTGCTACGCACGACCGCGCGGAGGCGGAGGCGCTTGGAATGACGGGGGAAATCCTGGTGTGAAAAGCGAACATTGAGCGGCTTTCTGAGTGCTTTTTCTTGCAAAACGGTTGAAAATCCGGTAAAATATTCCTGCGAAACACGCGGAGGCGTGTGCTGCAAAACTTTTTTCACATTTCTTTAAGAAAAGGCTTGATTTCTCTGGGAAAATCCTGTATTATATGTCCGTTGCGCGAAAACTCCTGTGTGTTTTGTGTGCAGCGAGAACGGTGAATGCCTTTGCGGGAGGTTGCCGGTTCTGCCATCCGGGTAATTTCCGCGAGGTGCCCACGATACGGGCAACGGGCGTCAGTGCGCCCGGCCGAAGTATTTCAGGGATGAAACACACGGCTGCGTGTACTGCCCCGATACAAAAAGGAGGAAAGAAATAATATGGCAAATCAGAAGATCCGCATCAAGCTCAAGGCCTATGAGCACAACCTGATCGACCAGAGCGCCGAGAAGATCGTTGACACGGCCAAGCGGACGGGCGCGCGCGTAAGCGGCCCAATCCCCCTTCCGACGGAGAAAGAGGTCGTTACGATCCTCCGTTCGCCCCACAAGTATAAGGACAGCAGAGAGCAGTTCGAGATGCGTACTCACAAGCGCCTGATCGACATTCTCCAGCCCTCCGCGAAGACCGTGGATGCGCTGATGAAGCTCGATCTCCCCGCTGGCGTCGACATCGAGATCAAGCTTTGAGCATTCGGAGGTGTATCAAGATGAAGAAAGCGATTTTAGGAACCAAGGTGGGCATGACCCAGATGTTCCGCGAGGACGGCACCATGATCCCCGTCACCGTAGTGCTCGCGGGCCCCTGCCCCGTCGTCCAGAAGAAGACGGCCGAGCATGACGGCTATGAAGCCATCCAGGTGGCGTTCAAGCCTGTGCGTGAGAAGCTCGTCAACAAGCCCGAGATGGGCCATCTGAAGAAAGCCGGCGTCGGCGCGCACCGCTACGTCCGCGAATTCAAGCTCGATGATACCGCGTCCTATGAGGTCGGCCAGGTCATTTCGGCGGATGTGTTCGCGAACGGCGACAAGGTCGACGTGGTTGGCACCAGCAAGGGCAAAGGCTTCGCGGGCAACATCAAGCGTTGGAACCAGGCGCGCGGCCGCAAGACCCACGGTTCCCATTCCTACCGCGTTGCGGGCTCCATGGGCGCCTGCACCTACCCCGGCGAGGTCTTTAAGACCAAGCACCTGCCCGGCCACATGGGTCATGAACGTATAACGGTTCAGAACCTCGAGGTCGTGCGCGTGGACGCCGAGCGCAACCTGCTCCTCATCAAGGGCGCGCTCCCCGGCGCAAAGGGCGGCCTCCTGATGGTCAAGGAAACCGTGAAGTAACAGCCGCGAGCGAAAGGAGAATGTGAAATGCCAAACGTAGCATTGTATAATATCGCCGGGCAGAGCATCGGCGAGCTGGAGCTCAAAGAGAGCATCTTCGGCATCGAGCCCAACGCTTCCGCGCTGCATGCGGTTGTGAAAGCTTACCTTGCCAACCAGCGCCAGGGCACGCAGAGCGCGCTCACCCGCGCAGAGGTGCGCGGCGGCGGCATCAAGATTTACCGCCAGAAGGGCACCGGCCGCGCCCGCCACAGCAGCAACCGCGCACCGATCTTCACCCACGGCGGCGTGGTGTTTGCGCCCAAGCCGCGCGACTACCGCGAGAGCGTCAACAAGAAGGTAAAGCGCCTTGCAATGAAGAGCGCGCTTTCCTCCAAGGTGAGCGACGGCGACATCATCGTTTATGATGCGCTCGATATCGCCGCTCCGAAGACCAAGGAAATGGTCAAGGTTCTCAACGCGATGAACGTCAAAAAGGCGCTTGTCGTCCTCCCCGAGAAGGATGAGATCGTGGAACGCGCGACCTCCAACATCCCGGGCGTGAAGACCACGTTGGTCGGAACCCTGAACGTGTATGAAATCCTGAAGTACGACACGCTGATCCTCACCAAGGATGCGGTCGCCAAGATCGAGGAGGTGTACGTATAATGAAGACGCCCCATGACATCATCATCAAGCCCGTTCTCACCGAGAAGAGCTACGACCATCTTGCCGACAAGGTTTACACCTTCATCGTGGACAAGAAGGCCAACAAGACCGAGATCAAGCAGGCTGTTGAAGCCGTGTTCGGCGTAAAGGTGGACAGCGTCCACACCATCAACAACCTTGGCAAGATGAAGCGCCAGGGCCTCCATCAGGGCCGCCGTGCTTCCACCAAGAAAGCCTATGTGAAGCTTAAGAAGGACTCCAAAGGCATCGAGTTCTTCGACAGCATCGCGCAGTAAGGAGGCTAGACCATGGCAATCAGAAAGATTAAACCCACCACGCCCGGCCAGCGCTTCATGACGGTTTCCAACTATGAGGAAATCACCTGCACCACGCCGGAAAAATCCTTGCTTGAGGATCTTCGCTCCTCCGGCGGCCGCAACAACCAGGGCCGCATCACCGTTCGCCACCGCGGCGGCGGCGCGCGGCGCAAGTACCGCGTGATCGACTTCAAGCGCAACAAGGACGGCGTACCCGCAAAGGTCGCAACGATCGAATACGATCCAAACCGCAGCGCGAACATCGCCCTGCTCCACTATGCGGATGGCGAAAAGCGCTACATCATTGCTCCGCTCGGCCTCAAGGTCGGCGATACGCTCATCTCCGGCGAGGGCGCGGACATCAAAGTCGGCAACGCGATGGAGATCCGCCAGATCCCGGTCGGCACGATGATTCACTGCATCGAACTCCGTCCCGGCAAAGGCGCGCAGCTTGTGCGCAGCGCAGGCAACGCGGCGCAGCTGATGGCTAAGGAAGGCGCATATGCGCAGGTCAGGCTCCCGAGCGGCGAAGTCCGTCTCGTCCCGATGAACGCCCGCGCCACCATCGGCCAGGTCGGCAACGTGGATCACGGCAACATCATGCTGGGCAAAGCGGGCCGCACCCGCCACAAGGGCTTCCGCCCGACAGTCCGCGGTTCCGTCATGAACCCGTGCGACCACCCGCACGGCGGCGGCGAGGGCAAGAGCCCGATCGGTCGCCCCGGTCCTGTCACACCGTGGGGCAAGCCGGCGTTGGGTTATAAGACCCGCAAGACCAAGAACGTCAACGATAAATTCATCGTGCGCCGCAGGAACGGCAAGTAAGAGGCGAAAGGAGTCAATCAATGAGCAGGTCAATCAAGAAGGGCCCGTTTGTTCAGGAGCGTTTGCTCAAACGCATTCAGGATATGAACGAGAGCGGCAAAAAGACGGTCGTCAAGACATGGTCCCGCGCATCCACCATCTTCCCCGACATGGTGGGACACACCATCGCCGTGCACGATGGCAAGAAACACGTCCCGGTCTATGTGACCGAGGAAATGGTCGGCCACAAGCTGGGTGAGTTCGCGCCCACCCGTACATTCCGCGGCCACAGGGGTTCCGAGAAGTCCTCGGGCGGAAGATAAGAAGGAGGAAGCGAATCATGGCAACTAGGTCCAGAGAAAAAAGCGCGGCGCGCAAGGCCAACGCCGATAAGCGCCCCCATGCGATCGCCCGTTATGTGCGCATTTCTTCCCGTAAGGTCAAGGTTGTTATCGACCTGATCCGCGGCAAGAGCGTCAAAGAGGCACAGGCGATTCTGATGTACACTCCCAAAGCGGCGAGCGAGCCGGTGCTCAAGCTCCTCAACTCCGCCGTCGCCAACGCGGAAAACAACCTCGATCTTTCCGCCGATACGCTGTATGTGGCTGAGGTCTTTGCAAACCAGGGCCCCACGCTCAAGCGGTTCCGCCCCCGCGCGCAAGGCCGCGCATCGCGCATCCGCAAGCGCACGAGCCACATCACCATCATCCTGGATCAGGCGAAGTAAGGAGGTAAAGTATGGGACAAAAAGTTAATCCGAATGGCTTCCGCGTAGGCGTTATCCGGGATTGGAATACCCGCTGGTATGCCTCCAAGAAGGAATTCTCCGATTTCCTGATCGAAGATAAGAAGATCAGGGAGCACCTGAAAAAGGCGCACTATGCCGCAGGCGTGAGCAAGATCGATATCGAGCGCGCAGCCGGCAAGGTCACCGTCAGCATTCACACCGCGCGCCCCGGCGTGCTCATCGGCAAGGGCGGCGTCGGCGTGGACGCCATTAAGGCGGATGTTACCGCGCTCATCGGCAAGCCCGTGAACGTGAACATCATGGAGGTGAAGAACCCCGACGCCAATGCACAGCTCGTTGCGGAATCCATCGCGGCGCAGCTTGAAAAGCGCATTTCCTTCCGCCGTGCGATGAAGCAGGCTATGGGCCGCGCGATGAAGGCCGGCGCGAAGGGCATCAAGCTGATGTGCAGCGGCCGTCTGGGCGGCGCGGAAATCGCCCGCACCGAGGGCTATCACGAGGGCTCCATCCCCCTGCAGACCATGCGCGCCGACATCGAGTACGGTTTCGCTGAAGCGCACACCACCTACGGCCGCATCGGCATTAAGGTGTGGATCTACAAGGGCGAAGTGCTCAACCGACAGAAGAAAGCGTAAGGAGGCAAATAACCATGTTGATGCCGAAAAGAGTAAAGCGCAGGAGAGTGCACCGCGGCCGCATGACCGGCAAGGCCATGCGCGGAAACACCATCAATTACGGCGAATACGGCCTCGTGGCGCAGGAACCTGCATGGGTTACCAGCAACCAGATTGAAGCAGCGCGTATCGCGATGACCCGTTACATCAAGCGCGGCGGTAAGGTTTGGATTAAAATCTTCCCCGACAAGCCCGTTACTGAAAAGCCCGCTGAAACCCGCATGGGTTCCGGTAAAGGCTCCCCGGAATACTGGGTGGCGGTCGTGAAGCCCGGCAGAGTGATGTTCGAGATCGCGGGCGTGGACGATTCCACTGCGCGTGAGGCGCTCCGGCTTGCCATGCACAAGCTGCCCCTCAAGTGTAAGATCGTCAAGAAAGAGACTGAGGCAGGAGGCGAGAGCAATGAAGGCTAATGAACTGAGGAAACTTTCCACCCAGGAGCTCGTTGCCAAGGAAAAGGAGCTCAAAGAGGAGCTGTTCAACCTCCGTTTCCAACTGGCGACCGGCCAGCTGGCAAACCCCCAGCGGATCCGTGAGTGCAAGAAGGACGTTGCCCGAGTCAAGACGCTTCTGTGCGAGCGCGAGCTCAAGGCAGCCGAGTAACGGGTGAAAGGAGACATACCAATGGAACAAGTAAGAGGTTACCGCAAGACCCGCACCGGCGTCGTCGTAAGCGATAAGATGGATAAGACGATCGTCGTCGCCATTAAGACGAAGGTCCGCCATCCCCTGTATGGCAAGATGGTCAACCGCACCCGCAAGTTCAAGGCGCATGACGAGAACAACGAATGCGGCATCGGCGACACCGTGAAGATCATGGAGACCCGCCCGCTCAGCAAGGATAAGCATTGGCGGCTTGTTGAGATCATCGAAAAGGCGAAGTAAGCCGGAAAGGAGAAAGCAATGATTCAGCCACAAACCAGATTGAAGGTTGCGGACAACAGCGGCGCGAAAGAGATCATGTGCATCCGCGTGCTGGGTGGTTCGTATCGCAAAAGCGCGAGCATCGGCGACGTGATCGTCGCATCCGTAAAGTCTGCTTCTCCCGGCGGCGCCGTGAAGAAGAAGGACGTTGTGAAGGCGGTCGTGGTTCGCACGGTTGCTGCAACGCAGCGCCCGGACGGCAGCAGCATTCGCTTTGACGACAATGCCGCCGTTATCATCAACGACAAGAAAGAGCCCCGCGGCACCCGTATTTTCGGGCCTGTCGCACGTGAGCTTCGCGCGAAGGACTACATGAAGATCGTGTCCCTTGCGCCCGAAGTGCTCTAAGGGAGGAACGAGAGAATGAAAAAGCTCAACGTCAAAAAGGACGACACCGTCGTCATCATCTCCGGTAAGGACAAGGGCAAGAAGGGCAAGATCATGGTCGCGTTCCCGCAGGCAGAGCGCGTGATCGTCCAAAACGCCAACATGATTACCCGCCACGTCAAGCCCCGCAGGCAGGGCGAACAGGGCGGCCGCATCGAAAAGGAAGGCACCATCCATGCTTCCAACGTGATGCTCGTGTGCCCCAAGTGCGGCAAAGCGACCCGCGTCGGCCATCGCATCGAAGTTGTGACCGGCAAGGACGGCAAGCAGAAGAACAAGAACATCCGCGTCTGCAAGAAGTGCAAACAGGATATCGACTGAGGCGGAAGGAGGAAACCGTAAGTGGCTAAGAAAGATAACGCTTCCCAGGCGCCCGCCAAGAAGAAAAAGAATGCGGCGGAAGCTAAGCCGTTCACCGAGGCCGCCCGCCTCAGGGTGAAGTATAACGAGGAAATCATCGCGCAGCTGAAGGAAAAGTTCGGCTATGAAAACGTGATGCAGGTTCCCAAACTCGAGAAGATCGTGCTCAATATGGGCCTTGGTTCTGAAAAGGACAACCCGAAGGGCATTGAGAGCGCGCTTGAAGAGCTCAGCCAGATCGCTGGCCAGAAGGCTGTTGTGACAAAGGCGAAGAAGTCCGTTGCAAACTTTAAGGTGCGTGAGGGCATGAACATTGGTGCGAAGGTCACGCTGCGCGGCGACAGGATGTACTACTTTGCCGACAAGCTCATGAACATCGTGCTGCCCCGCGTCCGCGACTTCCGCGGCATCTCCGACACGAGCTTTGACGGCCGCGGCAACTATGCCATGGGCCTTAAGGAGCAGCTGATCTTCCCCGAGATCAACTATGACGACGTCGACAAGATCCGCGGCATGGATATCGTGTTCGTGACGACGGCCAAGACCGACGAAGAAGCCAAAGAGCTGCTCAAGCTGATGGGCATGCCGTTCGTTCAGGCGTAAAGGAGGAAGCAACCGTGGCAAAAACCAGTATGAAAATCAGGCAGGCCCGCCCTGCAAAGTATTCCACCCGTGAATACACCCGCTGCCGCATCTGCGGCCGCCCGCACTCTGTGCTGCGCAAGTACGGCATCTGCCGCATCTGCTTCCGCGAGCTCGCGTACAAGGGCGAGATCCCCGGCGTGCGCAAGGCAAGCTGGTAAGCATAGCGAAAGGAGGATAATCAAAATGGCATTGGTAACAGACCCCATCGCTGATATGCTCACCCGTATCCGCAATGCGCTCATCGCAAAGCACAACGACGTGCTCATTCCCGCATCCACCGTCAAAAAGGCGATTGCGGAGATCCTGCTTCAGGAGGGCTATATCAAGGGTTACGACCTCCGCGAGGACGGCGTAGCCAAATATATCCACATTGACCTGAAGTACGGCCCCAACAAGCAGAAGGTCATCACCGGCCTCCGGCGCATCAGCAAGCCCGGCCTGCGTGTTTACGCCCGTAAGGATCAGATCCCGAAGGTGCTCAACGGCCTCGGCGTTGCGATCATCTCCACTTCCCGTGGCATGATGACGGACCGTGAAGCGCGCAAGCTTGGTGTTGGCGGCGAAGTGCTCGCTTACATCTGGTAACAGAATCAAAAACCAATCAAATCTGGAGGTGTAACACATGTCACGAATCGGAAAACTTCCGATCACGGTTCCCGGCGGAGTGACAATCACGGTCGGTGACGGCAACACCGTAACTGTAAAGGGCCCCAAGGGCACACTGACTGAGAAAATTTCTCCCGCCATGGAACTTTCCGAGGAAAACGGCGTTTTGACCGTTAAGCGTCCGAGCGACTCCAAGGAGCATCGCGCCCTGCACGGCCTCACCCGTTCCCTCGTTCACAACATGGTCGTCGGCGTGACCGAGGGCTTCTCGAAGAACCTTGAGATCAACGGCGTTGGTTACCGCGCTCAGCTGCAGGGTACAAAGCTTGTGCTGAACCTGGGCTATTCCCACCCTGTTGAAATTGATCCGCCGGCAGGCATCAGCTTTGAATGCCCCACGCCGAACAAGATCACCGTCAAGGGCATCAGCAAGCAGCAGGTCGGCCAGACCGCAGCGGACATTCGTAAGTGGCGCGAGCCGGAACCCTACAAGGGCAAGGGCATCAAGTATGACTACGAGACCGTTCGCCGCAAGGTCGGTAAGACCGGTAAGTAATGCGTAGAGAAGGAGTGGCAATATGATTTCAAAAGTAGATAAAAACTCTGTGCGCAAAAAACGTCACGACCGTACCCGCAGGCACATTCTGGGTACCGCCGAGAGGCCGAGGCTCAATGTATACCGCAGCCTTAACCACATTTACGCGCAGGTCATCGACGACGAAGTCGGACATACCCTTGCCGCTGCGTCTACGCTGGATGCAGAGGTTAAGGCGCAGCTTGAAGGCAAGAACAAGAAGGAAGCTGCCAACCTGGTGGGTGAAATCGTGGCCCGCCGCGCGCTGGACAAGGGCGTGAAAGAGGTCGTTTTCGACCGCGGCGGTTACCTTTACACCGGCCGTGTGGCGGAAGTTGCCGAAGGCGCGCGCAAAGCCGGCCTGGAATTCTAAGGAGGTAAGACATGCAGAAGCGTACTGATACATCCACCATGGAACTCAAGGAAAGGCTTGTCTTTATCAACCGCGTTGCGAAGGTCACCAAGGGCAGCAAGAATTTCCGCTTCACCGCGCTCATGGTCGTGGGCGATGAAAACGGCCATGTCGGCGTTGGCCTGGGTAAGGCCGCTGAAATCCCCGAAGCCGTGCGCAAGGGCATCGAAGACGCAAAGCGTCATCTCGTAGAGGTTCCGCTTGTTGGCACGACGATTCCCCACGCGGTGGAAGGAAAGTTCGGCAAGGGCCATGTGCGCATGCTCCCCGCTGAAGAAGGTACGGGCGTTATCGCGGGCGGTCCCGCGCGTGCTGTGCTGGAAATGGTCGGCATTAAGGACATCCGCACCAAGAGCTTCGGTTCCAACAACCCCGCCAACTGCGTGAAGGCTACCATCGACGGCCTCACTCAGCTCCGCACGGCCGAGCAGATCGCGAAGCTCCGCGGCAAGACCGTTGAAGAGATTCTCGGCTAACAGGAGGGAAGCATGGCTAATTTGAAAATTACGCTCGTTAAGAGCACCATCGGCGCCCTGAAGGATCAGCAGGCGACCGTGAAGGCGCTGGGTCTCAAGAAGACCAACAGCACCGTGGTGAAGCCAGACAACGCGGCGATCCGCGGCATGATCTTCAAGGTGAAGCACCTGGTCAAGGTCGAAGAAGTCTAATTCGGAGGTACAGCATGAAATTACATGAGTTAAAGCCCGCAGAAGGCGCAACGCAGTCTAAAAAGCGCGTTGGCCGCGGTACCGGCTCCGGTTTGGGCAAAACCTCTGCAAAAGGTCATAAGGGCCAGAAGGCCCGCAGCGGCAGCAAAAAGAACGGCTTTGAAGGCGGCCAGATGCCCCTTGCGCGCCGTTTGCCGAAGCGCGGCTTCACCAACATTTTTGCAAAGGAATATTCCATCGTGAACATCGCGGCGCTTGAGCGCTTTGAGGATGGCACGACGGTCACCGCTGAGCTGCTCAAGAAAACGGGCGTCATCAGCAAAATCGAGAAGGACGGCCTCAAGGTTTTGGGCCGCGGCGAGCTCACCAAGCGTTTGGATGTGAAGGCTGCGAAGTTTTCGGAGACAGCCCAAAAAGCCATCGAGGCCGCGGGCGGAACTGCTGAGGTGGTCTGATGTTTAAAACGCTTGTCAACGCATGGAAGATCAAGGATATCCGGACCAAGATGCTTTACACGCTCCTTCTGATCGTGATCTATCGGTTCGGCTCCTTCATCCCCGTGCCGGGCGTGAACAGCGGAGTGATGGCCTCCCTCATCCAGCAATATGATGCACTTGGCTTCCTCAGCATGCTTTCGGGCAGCGCACTCAGCCAGTTCAGCATTTTTGCGATGGGTATCTCGCCCTACATTACGGGCTCGATCATCATCCAGCTGCTCACGATCGCGATTCCCTCCCTTGAGAGGCTTTCCAAGGAAGAGGACGGCCGCGAAAAGATTGAGCGCATCACCCGCTACGTCGGCATCGGCCTCGCGCTGGTGCAGAGCATCGGCATCGTGGCAAGCCTGCAAAGCGTCAGCGTGGACGGGCAGACTTTGCTCACGAACCCCACGTTCTTCACCTATGCGACGATCGGCATCATCTGCACCGCAGGTACTGCTTTCCTGGTTTGGCTGGGAGAGCGCATCACGGAAAAGGGCATTGGCAACGGCGTTTCCTTCATCATCTTCACCTCGATCTGCTCGAGCGTACCGCAAACGGTTATCAAGTATGTCGGCGGTGTGATCAGCCCCAATGTGGCCACAGGAAATGCATACCAGTGGTGGATTCTTCCCATCCTGCTCGTCGTGGTTCTCGTGCTCATCACGGGCGTTACGCTTGTGGATAAGGCAGAGCGCCGCATCCCCGTGCAGTACGCAAAGCGCGTTGTCGGCAGGAAGATGTACGGCGGCCAAAGCACCAACATCCCGCTTAAAGCGAATGCAAACGGCGTTATGCCGCTGATTTTCGCGATGACGATTATCCAGATTCCTGTGATGATCATTCAGATTGTGGATGGCAACGGCCTTGCAACGATGCAGAAGTTCATGCAGGATCCAACTACCAGCATTGAAGGCGTCGGTTGGTTTACGAAGTTCTATACGCAGTATCTTGCGTCCGGAACGGTGATCTACTACATCATCTACGCGCTCCTCATTGTGGCGTTCGCGTACTTCTACACCTCGATCTCCTTCAACCCGATCGAGATCAGCAAGAACCTTCAGCAGAACGGCGGCTTCATTCCGGGCATCCGCCCCGGAAGGCCCACGGGCGAGTATCTGGGTAAAATCAGCAACCGCCTCACGCTGTTTGGTGCCTTCTTCCTGATGGTGATTGCGATTGTCCCGACAGTGGTGCTCGGCGCTTTCGGCCTTACGTCTGCGTTTGGCCCCACGAGCCTGCTCATCATGGTCAGCGTTGCGCTCGAAACCAGCGCGCAGCTTGAGTCCATGATGCTGATGCGCCATTATAAGGGTTTCCTCGGTTAAAGGGGATTGCCGCATGAAACTGATTTTCTTAGGACCGCCGGGTGCCGGAAAAGGCACCCAGGCGGAAAAGATAAGCGAGCATTATGGAATTGCCCACATTTCAACCGGCGATATGCTCCGTAAGGAGATGCGCGAGGGAACGCCGCTCGGGAAGGCGGCGAAGGGCTTTATCGATAAGGGCGAGCTGGTTCCGGATGAAGTGATCATCGGCATGGTCGAAAACCGCATTCAGGCGGCTGATTGCCAAAAGGGGTATCTGTTTGACGGGTTCCCCCGCACAATTGCACAGGCTGATGCGCTCCTTTCGATTTCGGACATTGACATGGTTGTTAACATCGATGTACCTGCCGAGCGCCTTGTAGAACGCATCGGCGGCCGGCGCATGTGCGCAGGCTGCGGTGCAGGCTACCATGTTTCCATGTACAGCAAGGATACGTGCGAGAAATGCGGAGCAAAACTGTTCATTCGGGATGATGACAAACCCGAAACCGTGTTGAACCGCATCACCGTCTACGAACGCCAGACGCAACCTTTGATCGACTATTATAAGGCGAAGGGGTTGCTTCGCACTGTGGATGGAGACAGAACGCCTGAAACTGTTCGCACTGATATTTTGGCCCTTACGGAGAAGCTCGTATGATGGGGCGTATCACGATTAAGAACGCGGCTGACATTGAAAAGATGAAAGCTGCGGGCAACATCGTAAAGGAAGCCCTGGATTTGCTTTCCGAAAAGGCTGCTATCGGCATGACGACGGATGAGCTCGACAGGATGGCTGAGGCATATATCAGAAGCAAAGGAGCCTATCCTTCCTTCCTGAATTACAGCGGCTATCCCAAGAGCATCTGCACGTCTGTGAACCAACAGGTAGTGCACGGCATCCCCGGTAAATATAAGCTCCGGGATGGCGACATCTTGAGTTTGGATGTGGGTGCAAAGCTCGAAGGGTTCCACGGAGATGCGGCACGTACGGTTTTGGTCGGCAATGTACCGGAAGCGGTGCAGAAGCTGGTCGAAGTTACGCGTGAATGCTTTTTTGAAGCGCTGAAGTTCGCGCGCCCGGGATACCACATTTCGGACGTTGGCGCAGCGGTGCAAAAGCACGCGGAGGAACACGGCTATGGCGTAGTGCGCGACCTTGTGGGCCATGGGATTGGCCGGGAGATGCACGAACCGCCGGATGTGCCAAACTTCACGGACAGGCGGATGGGCCGTGGCGCAAAGCTTGTGCCGGGCATGGTGATTGCGATTGAACCCATGATTAACATGGGCACGTGGGAGGTCGTGCAACTGCAGGACGGTTGGACGGTTGAAACGCGGGACGGCAAGCCGAGCGCCCATTATGAGAACACGGTCGCCATCACAGAAGGCGAACCGCTGCTCCTCACGCTGTAAGGGAGGGCGAACCATGGCCGACGAACTGTTGGGACGGATCGTCCAATCCAAGGCGGGGCGCGACAAGGGAAGGCGGTTTGCGGTGATTGCCATTGAGGATGAAGCGCATGTGCGCATCGCGGATGGCGACACAAGGAAAACCGCCCACGCAAAGAAGAAAAAGCTTAAGCATCTGAGCTTTGAACGGGCGCGCGTGGATCAGCTTGAATCGATGCTTGCTGCAACGGGCAATACAGCAGATGCTGCGCTCAGAAAAGCGCTTGCCCGCGACCATGAAACCGGAGAAAATAAGGAGGGATAGCTTGTCTAAGACAGATGTTATCGAAGTGGAAGGCGTTGTGACCGACTCGTTCCCGAACGCGATGTTCGAGGTGCAGTTGGAAAACGGGCATAAGATTTTAGCGCATATTTCCGGCAAGCTGCGCATGAATTACATTCGCGTTCTGCCGGGCGACAAGGTGACAGTTGAGCTGTCCCCCTATGACCTGACGCGTGGCCGCATCACGTGGCGCGCGAAGAACTAAAAATCGGGAGGAAAAACAGATGAAAGTCAGGCCCTCGGTAAAACCAATTTGTGAAAAGTGCAAGATCATCAAGCGCAAGGGTCGCGTCATGGTGATTTGCGAGAACCCCAAGCATAAGCAGAAGCAGGGTTAACCCCCCTCTGTTGGCCACGCGCACGGCGCTTTGTGCCATGCGTGCGTTTGCCTGCTTCCCGTTTGCTGCGGAAAGCGGCAGAACAGTACCAGGAAAATGCTGGAAAAAATGGATAACCCCCTACAAAATGGGAAAAATCTATTGCAAAGCCATGCAGGATAATGGTACAATAAATTGTTTCGAGCCTGCCTTTCCCAGGCTTCGTCAGGCAGTGAGAGCTGCATGACATATTAGAAATCTGCTTCGTCCCCCTTTCAGGCGAAAACGGAGCGGAGTTCTAATAGAGGAAACCACTTGCCGGTGCGGCTGCCGCGGGCGCTTCCAACCTGCGGAACCGGCAAGACATCCCATATACCAAATTTTTCGGAGGTAAACTTTATGGCACGTATTGCTGGCGTGGACCTACCCAGGGACAAGCGGGTCGAAATCGGCCTTACCTACATCTTCGGTATCGGCCGCAAGACCGCGTCCGATATCCTCGCAGCTACCGGCGTTGACCCCGACATCCGCGTACGCGATCTGTCCGAGGCCGACGTCTCGAAACTCAGGGATTACATCGACCATAACGTAAAGGTAGAGGGAGACCTCAGGCGTGAAACTTCCATGAACATCAAGCGCCTCATTGAGATCGGCTGCTACCGCGGCGTGCGTCACCGCAAGGGCCTCCCGGTCCGCGGCCAAAGCACCAAGCAGAACGCCCGTACCCGCAAGGGCCCGAAACGCACTGTGGGCGGAAGAAAGAAATAAGGGAGGAGACGTAAAATGGCAGCAGCAAAAGGCAAAGTCAAGAAGGCCGGTACCCGCAAGCGCCGTGAAAAGAAGAACATTGAGCGCGGCGCGGTGCATATCCGTTCCTCCTTCAACAACACGATGGTTACCATCACTGACCTTCAGGGCAATGCGATTTCCTGGGCATCCGCCGGCGGCCTCGGCTTCCGCGGTTCCAGAAAGAGCACCCCGTTTGCGGCGCAGATGGCTTCCGAAACCGCTGCAAAGGCGGCAATGGAACATGGCCTTCGCACCGTTGAGGTTTATGTGAAAGGCCCCGGCTCCGGCCGTGAGGCGGCGATCCGCGCGCTTCAGACGGCTGGCCTTGAGGTCAACATGATTAAGGACGTGACGCCCATCCCCCATAACGGATGCCGCCCGCCCAAGCGCAGAAGAGTTTAAGGAGGCAAACGACAATGGCAAGATATACGGATTCCGTTTGCAGGCAGTGCCGCCGGGAAGGCCAGAAGCTTTTCCTGAAGGGCGACCGTTGCTACACCGCCAAGTGCGCGGTTGTGAAGCGCCACACCCCGCCGGGCCAGCATGGCCAGGCAAGGCAGAGGAAACAGAGCGAATACGGCCTGCAGCTTCGTGAGAAGCAGAAGTGCCGCCGCGCGTATGGCATCCTCGAGTCCCAGTTCCGCAAGTATTACGATATGGCCAGCAACATGCGCGGCGTAACGGGCGAGAACATGCTTTGTCTGCTTGAGCGCAGGCTGGATAACGTTGTTTACCGCCTTGCCCTCGCACCGAGCCGCCCGATGGCTCGCCAGTTGGTCACCCATGGCCATATCCTCGTGGATGGCAAGAAGGTTGACATTGCTTCCTACCTCGTGAAACCCGGCCAGGTCATCACGGTGCGTGAGCGCAGCCGTGATATGGAGCAGCTTAAAGAGCTCCGCGAGCAAGGCGCAGGCAAGCCCATCCCGAAGTGGTTGGAGCTTGACGCCGAGAACCTTACCGGTAAGATCGCTGCAATGCCGCAGCGCGACGATATCGACCTCACCATCGAGGAGCACCTCATCGTCGAGTTCTACTCCAGGTAATCGCAAACTGCCCCATTGCCCTAATCGACTGACCAGAAATCAAGAGAGGGGAAGAGAGAATGATAGAAATCGAAAGACCGAAAATCGAATGCGTAGAGCTGACCGAGGATTACGGCAAATTCGTGGTGGAACCGCTGGAACGCGGGTTTGGCACGACGCTGGGCAACTCCCTCCGCAGGGTGCTGCTTTCCTCCCTGCCCGGTGTGGCGGCTTCGTCCATCAAGATCGATGGCGTATTGCATGAGTTTTCGACCGTGGAAGGCGTCAAGGAAGATGTCACGGAAATCGTCCTTAACATTAAGGAACTGTGCGTGAAACTGCACAGCGAGGGCGCGAAGAAGGTCATTATTGACGCTCGTGGCGAGTGCGAAGTCAAGGCCGGCGATATCATCGCCGACGCAGATGTGGAGATCGTAAACCCGGAACTGCACATTGCGACCCTTGGCCCCAACGCCAGGCTCTATATGGAGATCATCCTCGAACGCGGGCGCGGCTATGTTTCTGCAGATAAGAACAAGAAGCCGGATATGCCCATCGGTCAGATCGCGATCGACTCCATATTCACCCCGATCCGCAAGGTCAACTTCCGTGTGGAGGATACACGCGTAGGTCAGATTACGGACTACGACATGCTTACGCTGGAGGTTTGGACGGATGGCAGCATCAAGCCGGACGAGGCCGTGAGCCTTGCGGCTAAGATCCTTACGGAGCACCTGATGCTGTTCATCAACCTCACTGAGCATGTGCAGGGCGTGGAGATCATGGTCGAAAAGGAAGAGGACAAGAAGGAAAAGATTCTCGAGATGACCATTGAGGAGCTCGACCTTTCCGTCCGTTCCTACAACTGCCTCAAACGCGCGGGCATCAACACCGTGGAGGAATTGGTGATGCGCAACGAGGAAGAAATGATGAAGGTCCGCAACCTCGGACGCAAGTCGCTTGAGGAAGTCCAGCAGAAGTTGGTTGGACTGGGCCTTTCGCTCCGGCATAACGAAGACTAATTAAGGAGGAAGTTTCAATGCCTAACCGTAAACTTGGTAAGGCGAGCGACCAGCGCGACGCTATGCTCAGGAACCTGACCACCGCGCTCCTGTGGAACGGCAAAATCGTGACCACCGAAGCCCGTGCGAAGGAAATCCGCCCCATCGCGGAGAAGCTGATCACCCTCGCTGTAAAAGAATATAAGAACACAGTCACCGTTGAAAAGGAAACCCGCAACGACAAAGAGCAGGTCGTGAAGGTGGAAAAGATCAACGATATGCCCTCCAAACTCCATGCCCGCCGGCAGATCATGGCATACCTTTACAATATGCCCCTGCCCCGCAACGAGAAGGAGACAAAGCCCGAGTATGCGAAGCGTTCCAAGGAAACCCCGCATCCCGTTGTGGAGAAGCTTTTCCGTGAGATCGCGCCCAAGTACGAAGGCCGCAACGGCGGTTATACCCGCGTGTTGAAGCTCGGACCCCGCCGCGGCGATGCGACGGAAATGGCAATGATCGAGCTGATCTGACGAATTGGATCCATCAAAAAGGAGCGTCCTTAGGCGCTCCTTTTGTCTGTTCAGAAAAGGGTGCATGTGATATAATCAAAAAGGTTGAAACAGAATAAGCCGCACGTCGCAGGGGAGTACAAATGGAAGAATTGCTGGACCAGATTCTGAACGAGTGCCGCCCATATACCAAACAGGGCGCTGTTGCAACGTATATTCCGGAGCTTTCCAAGCAAAATCCGGACGATTTTGGAATCTATATAATTTCGAGCGATGGAAGCCGCTTCAGTGCCGGAGATCACGCAAAGCATTTCACAATTCAAAGCGTGGTCAAGCCCGTGCTGCTGCTTTTGGCATTGATGGATAATGGCGTGGAGGCCGTCCGAACGCGCATCGGGGTGGAAGCGACCGGGAAGCCATTTGATGCGATCAATGTATCCGACAAATCTTTGGTGCCCGAGCATTTTAACCCCATGGTCAATGCGGGCGCGATCCTGCTTTGTACGATGCTCAAGGGGAATAGCTACTCCGAACGCTTTGCAAGGCTGCTTGAACTTATTCGCCGGCTTGCGGACAACCCGGAGATCGATGTTGATGAAGCTGTGTTCCGATCGGAACGGGAGACGGGATTCAAAAACAGGGCGCTTGCATACCTGCTCAAAGCGCACGGTTTGTTCAAAGATGATGTTGAGGATGTGCTGGAATGCTATTTTCGGGCCTGCTCCATTCGTGTTTGTAGCAGGGATTTGGCATACATCGGCATGGCGCTCGCCAACCATGGCCGGAAGTTCAAGACGGAGGAGCGTTTTTTTCCGGCAGAGTATGCGCGTTTTGTTAATGCCGTTTTGATGATCTGCGGGATGTACGACGGCTCCGGTGAGTTTGCGGTTCGCGTGGGCGTACCAGCGAAAAGCGGCGTGGGCGGCGGCATCATGGCAGTTGCACCCACGCGAATGGGCATCGGCATTTATTCGCCGGCGCTGGATGAAAAAGGAAACAGCATCGCGGGAATTCAGGCGCTGGAACGCCTCTCCCGGAGAATGTATTTAAGCATATTTTAGCGGCATACCACTCCGCCGCATATCAAAACGGAGAGAACGCTCCGCTTTCGGACTTACGACTCATACAAATAAAACGGTTCAATCTTTTTTCGGTATTCTGCAAGTGGCGCATCAAGCGCGGAAATATAGCGCTCGCAATCGAAGGAGGCGGAAACAAGCGCATCGGAGCCGAATAGCTTGCTTTCAAACTCCGGATCGGCGTAGGCGAACTCCGGGTTTTGCGCGCGAATCACACAAAGCAGGCGCAATGCTGTTTCAAATGGGCGGAAAGCAGCGCGATCTGTTACATGAATCTGGATTCCGCGGCAGCGCTCGCCGCGGAATTTTGCGCTGTAAGGCGTATAAAAGGTTTCGCGGAACAGGCAGCCTTCGTGGGGCAGAAGGGAAAGCGCATGGATTGCATCCCGAACGCGGAGCCACGGCGCGCCAATCATCTCGAACGGTTTGGCAGTGCCGCGCCCATCGGAAAGGTTTGTTCCTTCAAGCAGGCAGGTGCCCGGATAAACGAGGGCGCAATCCACAGTCGGAATCGCAGGAGAAGGCGGGACAAACGGCAATGCAGCTTCATCGTAATACAATCCCCGCGTTACGCCTGCACAAGGGACGACTGTGAGGGCGCAGCCGATGTGCTCCGTTTCGTTGATAAAACGCGCGAATTCGCCAATGGTCAGGCCTGTTCGTGCAGCAGTTGCATATTTGCCCACAAAGGATGAGAAAGCCGGAGAGAGGATGTTTCCCTGCGGAATGCAGCCAATCATCGGCGGCCGGTCAAGCACAACAAACGGCACGCCAAAGGCGGCGCAGGCTTCCATGGATTCCGTCATCGTGTACTGATAGGTATAGTACCGCGCGCCCACATCCTGCATATCGAAAAATACGCAATCCAGCTCCGCCATCCTGCGGAACGCGGCGCCTTTGCCGGGACCATAGGTGCTGTAAACAGGAAGGCCGGTCGCTTCATCTATATAGTCCGGCACATCCCCGCCTGCATCCACGTCTCCCCGCACGCCGTGTTCCGGCGAGAACAGCGCGGCAAGCGTATAGAGCTCTGCAAGCACATCAAAGGTGGGCCGAAGGTTCGGCAGAACGCCTGTAGGGTTTGTGATGAGGCCCACGCGAGCCGCTTTTGCCGCTATGGATTTGGGCAACGGCGCACCCGAGAGAAGAACTTCAGCGCCGGGCGAAACAACGGCTTTCTTCATGAATTTCTCCTTTCCAGAAATGAATTAAGCAAAGCAAAAGAGCGCCTGATTTAAGGCGCCCTATTGCTTATCCCTGCGCCTGATACGGCAAAGCGCGGGTTTTTTAATAAGAGTAGGCGATGCGATTCACAATGGAGGCAAAAACGCCGGCAAACAGCACTACGAAAAGAATTGTCAGCACAACGCCAATGAGTATCCAAATGAGCTTCGCTTTGGCCCAAGCTTTGCGGTTTGGATTGGAGCCATCGCCGAAAGCCCAGACAAAGCACATGATGAGGCCGACAAGCGGGATCGCCAGAATGAGGTCCATCAGGAAAAACTGGCCGGTTGTCAACGGTTGGTTGTTCATGGGCTGTATCACAACAGGTGCTGCCGGTTGATAGCCAGGCTGCTGGGCTGCCTGCTGCTGTGCGCCGGCATCCAGGCGGGCACCACAGGTGACACAGAACTTCGTGGAATCGGAATTGTTGGTACCGCAATTCGGACAAATCATACAAAAACCCCCCTTTTGCATTATGATCTTTTTATATAGTACCACAGGAAAGCCCTGAATGAAAGAAGAATCTGCGTTGAAAAGGAAGCGCTGCCACGCTGCCGCTCTGTGTTGGGTGTAGACATATGCGCGTAAAATGAATTATAATAACATAAGATCAAAGTGATAGGCATAAAGCATTTTGCGGGCACTGCGCTCAAATTCAAGAAAGGGTAAAATGCAATGAAAAAGAAACGCATAAGGCCGTTCCTTTTGGCTTGCCTCCTATTGGCGGTGCTTCTTGTGGTACCGGCAACCGGACTTGCGGATGCAGGGGGCTTTGCCGGCGATTCCGATTACGGCGGAGGCAGCGATTGGGGCGGAAGCAGCGATTGGGGAAGTGGCAGCGATTGGGGAAGCAGCAGCGACTGGGGAAGCAGCAGCGGCGATGGGTTTGTCATTGGGAACAGCGATGGCAGCGGAACCGGAAGCGGCGGCGGATTGATTTTCTGGATCATTGTTGTTGTCATCATTTATTTTGTTATCCGTGCAAAAGGGAAGAAGGGCGGCGGAAACGGCGCTGTGAACCCGGGAGCATCGCGCACTGTGCTGCCGATGACCATTGCGCAGCTTAAGGAGATGGATCCCAACTTCTCCGAGGAAGCCATGAAAGAAAAGATTGGCAACCTTTATATCCGCATGCAGGATTGCTGGCAGAACAAAAAGTGGGAGGAGATGCGCACCGGCATGACGGACGCGCTCTTCAACCAGATGGGAAGCCAGCTTGCAGCGCTCATACGCAACAAGCAGACGAACTATGTGGAGCGCATCGCGGTACTCGGTGTGGATCTTACCGGCTTTGGGCAGGACGAAAAGAACGACATCATCACGGCGCTTGTGCGCACGCGCATCGTGGATTATACCGTTTCAGATGAAACGGGCGCCGTGGTCAGCGGAAGCAAGACGGCGGAAAAATTCCTGACCTATGAATGGACGCTCGTTCGTACCAAGGGCACAAAGACTGTGAAGGCGGATGCAAACGAAACGGCACATTGCCCGAACTGCGGAGCACCGCTTGACCTGAACCACACTGCCAAGTGCGAGTATTGTGGTGCAATCATCACGGCTGCGGAGTATGATTGGGTCATTTCCGCGATCAAGGGGATCTCGCAGCGTACCTCATAATAAAACTTTCCCGCGCTTCCGGCAGACCTGTTCTGACGGAAATGCGGGAAGTATGAAGAACAATTAAAAACGGGAAAGGGAGATACCATGAAACCTGTAAGACGAATCGCAAGCCTTTTGCTTGCGCTGCTGCTCGTCCTGCCGCTCGCAAACGTTTCGTTTGCAGCAAAGGAAAAAGGAGAGCCGGTCGGCGGAAACCTCATTAAGCTTGGCACGTTGGAGGACTTTGAGAAAGGGACATTGACCAATGCGACCGCATCCGCTTCCGATGTGAGTGACGGAGCAGTACGCCTTGCCGAAGGACAGACGGATGGCGAGTATGCTTCCCAGATTTTTGAGGTGGAGCCATTTGAATATCTCGTCGCCTCATGGAACGCCGAAGTGCCTGCGGGCACCTATGTGGAAGTGAAAGCCCGGGCTTACGTGGACATGAAAAAAACCTGGACAGAATGGCTCTCCTGGGGCAAATGGTCCCGCGACGTTGCAGAGCGCGGCAGCGCAAACACCGAAACTGAGCTTGCCGGCGTAGACACGGACATTTTCACCGTTTACGGTTCGGATGGGGAGACAGCAAGCCTCGTGCAGCTCAAAGTTGTGCTTCATTCGGACGATCCGTCTGTGACCCCCGTGCTGGAGCAGGTCGCGGCAACCTATAAGAATACGCTCGAAGGACAGGCAATTCAGCCCTCGCTTGCCTATTCGCTTTATGACGGCCAGCTTCCCGAAAAGGTGGAGCCCAACTGCCCGGCGATTTCGCAGATGGTGCGCGAGCCTTCCATCGCCGATGTGATCTGCAGCGCCACTACCATCTGCACACTTCTCAACGCGCATGGCGAGGATTTGCTGCCGGAGCAGGTTGCTCTGCTGTGCTACGATTCAAACTATGAAGGGTTTGGCAACTGGCCGTTCAGCGTTGCCGTTGCGGGTATGTTCGGCTATGACGCATACGTGCAGTATGCGGATTTTGACCTCCTGCGCAACGAACTTGCAAACGGAAACCCGGTGGGGCTGAGCGTGCGGTATTCCTCAAGCCAGAACGGAAGCTACCCATACCTTGAAAACGGCGCGGCCAACAATACCGCCGGCCATCTCATTACCATTACGGGATATGAAACGATCGACGGTGTGGAATATTTTTATTCCAGCGACGCGGCTGCGGGTTCCGATGCAGGGTGCCTGCGCAGGTATCGTGCAGACCAGCTTGACGCCGCGTGGAGCGGGCGCATCGCATACATCGTGCATGGGAAGCAAAATCCATCTGCAACCGCTATTGAAACCATCGAAGCAAACCTTGTTCCCGTAGCAGGCGAAGCGGATACCTACCGGCTGGATACGGATGCTGTGGAGCTTAATTCACGCTTTCGGGCGAACAAGTTAAAGTCAGCCGGAGCCGGCATTGCATGCCTTACCATTGACGGGCACGACGCTGTAGCCGATGCGGAAAAGCTGCCTGTGCTCCTCAAGGCAAACCGTATGTTTAAATACAGCGTTAGCTATAATCCGGAGGGGACGCTGAATTTCAGCCCTGAACGGCTGATGGGCGCGGCGGAACCCGGCGAAACATGGACATTCCGCCTTTATGTGATGACGAACGACGGCAAGTACATTGAAACCAGCCTCGACGTAACCAAGCCCGCGGCGGAGGAGACCCCGGCGCCTACGGAAGCGCCTGCCGCAACGCCTGAGGCTGCGCCTGCGGCAACAGAGGAACCTGTGGCTCCCGCAGCGGCAAAAGACGGAAACGGCGGCGCAACGGCAGCCATCATCGCCGTTGCGGTCGTGCTCATCGGTGCGGCATACCTGTTCTTCCGCAGAAAGAAGAGCGGTCGATAAAAGAAGATAGAAAACAGCCGCCCGGCCAGGCCGGACGGCTGTTTTTATGCGCTTTTTCTTTGCCTTTTGGGCATTTGTGCGGTATAATATTAAATTGGCTATATGGGGCATGCAAAGGCTATTTCGGCTTGTGCGCCCAGAAACGGGGGACCGTGATGATCGAGATAGACAACATATCCTACAGCTATGAGGACTCCGGACGCGCTGCGCTTTCGGGCGTTACGCTTTCTATAAAAAAAGGTGAGTTTCTTGCAGTGGTGGGGCATAACGGCAGCGGAAAATCCACGCTTGCAAAACATCTGAACGCGCTGCTCCTGCCTACGGAGGGTACGGTGCGCGTTGCGGGGATGGACACAAAGGATGAAGCGAATACGCTTCCAATCCGTCAAAAGGTGGGCATGGTATTTCAGAACCCTGACAATCAGCTGGTGACCACTGTGGTGGAGGAGGATGTCGCCTTCGGACCGGAAAACCTGGGTGTGCCGGGCGCGGAGATTCGCGCGCGTGTAGATGCGGCGCTTGCGGCAGTCGGCATGGAGGAGTATGCGGCGCGTGCACCGCATATGCTTTCCGGCGGTCAAAAACAACGCATTGCAATTGCAGGAATGCTTGCGATGGAACCAGAGGTGCTGGTGCTGGATGAAGCAACGGCAATGCTGGACCCGCGCGGCCGGCGTGAAATTCTTGCAATTGTTTCAAAGCTTCATCGCGAAAAGGGGATCACGGTGGTGATGATCACACAATATATGGAGGAGGCAACGGTGGCCGACCGCGTTGCCGTAATGGCGGATGGAACGTTGCTTTTGACGGGAACCCCGCGTGAGGTATTCATGCAGACGGAGCTTTTGCGCGCACACCGGCTGGATGTTCCTGCGATGACGGAACTGAAAGAGCGGCTGAACGCGCACGGCGCATCTCTGCCGGACGATATTTTAACTGTGGAGGATATGGCGGACGCAATATGCCGATCGTTGTTGAAAAACTGAACCATGCCTATATGGAGGGCAGTACGCTTGCGCACAACGCCCTGAAGGACGTTACCCTCACGATTGGGGACGGCGAGTTTCTGGGGTTGATTGGGCATACGGGCAGCGGAAAGTCTACGTTTGTGCAGCATTTGAACGGCCTTTTGCAGCCAACTTCCGGAAGTGTGACGGTGGATGGCTTTGATATGGCGGATAAAAAGCAGCGCGTTCAGGGCAGGCGGCTTGTTGGCATGGTGTTCCAATATCCGGAATACCAGCTGTTTGAGGAAACTGTTGCAAAGGATGTAGCCTTTGGCGTAAAAAACATGGGTGTGCCAGAGGCGGAGGCGATGGCGCGCGCGGACGAGGCGATGGCGCTTGTCGGACTTGCCCCGGAACGCTTCCGGGACAAGTCCCCGTTTGAACTTTCGGGCGGCGAAAAGCGGCGTGCGGCGCTTGCGGGCATCATTGTGATGCGGCCGAAATATTTGGTGCTGGACGAGCCGATGGCAGGCCTTGACCCGCTGGGCAGGCGCGATATTCTTGATACCATTGACCATCTGCGCGCCACGCTGGGTTGCGCGGTTGTGATGGTATCGCACTCCATGGACGACATGGCAGATCGTGCCGAGCGTGTGGCGGTGCTTTCTGCAGGCACGCTTTTGCGCGTAGGCTCCACGGCGGAAATCTTCGGGGATGCAAAGTTTCTGCTGGAAAACGGATTGGATGTGCCTCAGGTTTCCCGCCTTGCGCTTGCGCTGCGCGCGCGCGGCGTAGCGTTGCCGGAAACCATATATGCGATGGATGAGATGGAGCTTGCGCTCTGCAACCTTCTTGGGAAGGGGGCGGAGATCTGATGCGGGATATTACGCTTGGCCAGTATTTCCCGGGCAATTCGCCCATCCATCGGCTGGATCCGCGCACCAAGCTTTTGGGCATGCTCGCTTATATTATCGTAATTTTCTTCGTGAAGAAGATTACCGTATTCCTGTTGCCGGCATTGTTCGTTGCCATGGTGACATACCTTGCGCGCGTCCCGCTTTCCTATTTGGTGCGCTCGCTGAAACCCATCCGTTTTTTGCTCGTTTTCATGTTTTTCATCAATTTGTTCATGGTGAAGACGGGCGATCTCATTTGGGAATGGCGGTTTATCCAAATTACGGAAGGCGGCGTTTATCAGGCCGTCTATATCACGCTGCGCCTGGTGCTGCTGCTTGCGGGTACGTCGCTTATGACGCTCACGACAACACCCATTGCGCTTACGGACGCATTGGAAAAACTGCTCACGCCGTTTGGAAAACTCGGCTTTCCGGCGCATGAACTTGCGATGATGATGACCATCGCTTTGCGTTTTATCCCGACTCTCATCGAAGAAGCGGATAAAATCATGAAGGCGCAGATGGCGCGCGGTGCGGACTTTGAATCCGGCAACATATTCCGGCGTGCGAAAAGCATGATCCCCGTGTTGGTACCGTTGTTCATCAGCGCATTCCGCAGGGCGGACGAACTTGCGATGGCCATGGAAAGCCGCTGTTACCATGGCGGAAAGGGGCGCACGCGGATGCATGTGCTGCGCTTTGCACCGCGTGACGCGGCTGCTGCTGCGGCATTTGCGGCGATGACGGGCATGATTGTTTTGGTGCAGGCATTATGGGTTTGAGCAACAGAACAAAATTCATTCTATTGGGCTTGGCGGCAGTACTGCTTGTTGTTGCTGCGGTTTGGAGTGTACAGCTTGCTAAGGATGACACGCTTGCCCACCTTGCAGAGGAACTGAATGCCTTTGGGTACTCGCTGGAAGGAGAGGATATTTACGTTCTGGGCGAGTCGCGCGGTATTTCAATTGCCGAAGTGCTTGCGGGAACGGATTTGACCGAGGCGGTTGCGGCGAGCCGTGCTGCCGGGTTCCCCTCGGATGTGAATGCCGTGGGGGACATCGTAGCCATGCTTGCCAACACCGAAGCGGGCGTAATCACGCTGTATTTGCGGAATGAAGCGATTGAACTTTGCTTCATTCAGACGGATGAAGGACAAGTATTGCCGCTGGGGGAATCATGAAGCGCATCCGCATGGTCATTCAATATGACGGAACGGCATATGTTGGCTGGCAGACGCAGCCGAACGGTCTGGCCGTACAGGAACGCATTGAGCGCGAGCTTTTTAAGCTGACCGGCGTACGCACTGCGCTGCATGCTTCCGGCCGCACGGACAGCGGGGTACATGCGCTTGCGCAGGTGGCGCATTTTGACACGGAATCGCGCATCCCGCCGGATAAGTTTGCCTATGCACTGAATGCGGGGCTCCCGGCGGATATCCGCATTCTCTTCAGCGGGGAGGCGGAAGGGTTCCATGCCCGGTTCGATGTTTTGAAAAAGCATTACCGTTATAACGTTCAGAACAGCGCCCACGCAAGCGCCTTTACGCGCGCGACGGCGCTGCATGTGCATACGGAGCTTAACATGGAAGCGATGAACGCGGCTGCGCAGCTCTTTTTGGGTACGCACGATTTTTCAGCGTTCCACGCGGTGGGCACTACGGTGGAATCCGCTGTGCGGACGATCTATTGCTCCGAATGGACAAGGGAAGGCTGCCTGCTGCACTACGATGTGGCGGGCAATGGTTTCCTATATAATATGGTGCGCATTCTGGTGGGGACGATGCTTGAAATTGGGCAGGGGCGCCGCACGGCCGATTCCGTTTTGCGCGCACTTGCAAACGGTGACCGGCGGGATGCCGGGCCTACCGCGCCTGCGCATGGGCTGATGCTCCGCCGGGTGGAATACAGTGATTTTGATACGGAGGAGTATTTATGCTGAAGATTCTCGTAACCCCGCCCGTTACGGCGGAGCACAAGCAGTTGCTGGAGGCCGCAGGCGGCCCGGAGGCGGAATTCATCTATAAAAATGCGGACGAGGTGGATGCAGCGCTGATGCAAGAGGTGGACATCCTGTTTGGCAATGTCGCGCCTGCGCTTGTGGCGGAAGCAAAAAAACTTCGGCTGCTTCAGCTCTTCAGCGCCGGCACGGACGGCTACATCCCCGCCTTGCCGGAAGGCTGCGCGCTCACAAACACAACCGGGGCGTTTGGCCTTGCCATCAGCGAGCACATGCTCGGCATGCTGCTGATGCTGCAAAAACGGCTCCATCAATACAGGGACAACCAGAACAAGCACGTTTGGCAGGACATGGGCAATGTGACCTCCATCGAGGGTGCAACGATTGTGGTTCTCGGCCTTGGCGACATCGGCGGGGAATTCGCCCGCAAGGTTAAGGCGCTTGGCGCATATACCATCGGCGTGCGCCGCACGGATGCAAACAAGCCGGAGTACATTGATGAGCTTTGCCTGACGCAGGAGCTTGACCATGTGCTTCCGCGCGCGGATGTGCTTGCCATGTCGCTTCCGGGCACGCCGGAAACAAAGCATATTCTGGATGCGCGGCGCATCGCTATGCTGAAAAACGGCGCGATCCTCCTGAACGTAGGCCGCGGCAGCGCGATTGACCTGGACGCGCTTGCAGACGCCATCGAGCGCCGCGGCATTCGCGCGGGCCTTGATGTGACCGACCCCGAACCTCTGCCTCCGGAGCACCGGCTTTGGACGCTGGAGCACGCGCTGATTACGCCGCATGTTTCCGGCTATTTCCATCTGCCGGAAACGCTTAACCGCATGGTGTGCATTGCAGCGGAGAACATTTCCCGTTGCCGCGCAGGCCGGCCATACTTAAACGCCGTGAACCTTGAAACCGGCTATCGGGCGAATAAGTACGCAAAATGAGGCGCGTCTTGCGCCAACCCTTCGCCGGCTTTGCGTGTGTTGCCCACAGTTCGCAAAGGCCGCGCAGCGTTGCCGCAGGAGCGGCCGCCTCGCGCTTCCTTGCTCACGGGGCTTCCGCCTCGCAGCATCCCGCACTGCGGGCGCTCGGCTCCGCCCCCCTTTCAAAAAGGGGGCTTTGGAGAAGCTGTAACAAAAAAGGCTCCTTTCTGAAAGGAGCTGTCCGCGAAGCGGACTGAGGATTGTCTTATTTCCGGCAGCACAGCTTACTTCGCCGCAGGCATGGCTCGGGATTGTCCTGTTTGCGCAAACGACGGAGCATAACCTGCTTCCCCGCTTTATGCCCTGAAAGGAGAAACCATGGAACTTTATCTTTTGATCGCATGTGTGATCCTGAGCGCGGCGGCGGCCGTGTTCGCGGCGCTGTCGCTGAAACGCGCCTCGCGGGAACGGGAAGGCGAAGAAGCGCTGCGCGCGGAGCTTGCACAGCTTCGCGCCATGCAGGAAGAACGGGAGCGCGCCCTGCGCAGAGAGCTTGCGGACGCCACACAGCGCATCGTCGGCAGCATGGGGGAAATGCTGCTGCAAAACCAGCAGCGCATGGGCGCTTCGCTGGAACGAAACCTGGCGGCGCGGCAGGAAACCATGAACAAGGCCGTGCAGGACATGCATAAGACGTTAGAAACGCGCTTTGGCACATTTGCAACCGAAAACGAACAAAAGCTTGAAAACATCCGCAATACGGTGGAAACCCGCCTTGGCGCAATGCAGGCGGACAACAACAGGAAGCTGGACGAGATGCGCGGCATCGTGGATGAAAAGCTGCAAAAGACGCTGGAAGAGCGTATGACGCAATCCTTCCGGCTTGTCAACGAACGGTTGGAGCAGGTCTATAAGGGCCTTGGAGAGATGCAAACGCTTGCTGCGGGCGTGGGGGACCTTTCCCGCGTGCTTTCCAACGTAAAAACCCGCGGCATTTTGGGCGAGATTCAGCTTGGCGCAATTTTGGAGGAGATCATGGCGCCGGAACAGTATTTGCGCAATGTGGTGACTGCAAAAAACAGCCGTAATCCCGTGGAATATGCAATCAAACTGCCGGCTGAAGACGGCGGCAGCGTGCTTTTGCCGATCGATTCCAAGTTCCCGATGGATGCATATACCGCCCTGTGCGACGCTTACGAAAGCGGAAACCCGGAAGCTGTGCGAACTGCGCAAAACGAGCTGTGTGCGCGCGTGCGCGGCTTTGCAAAGGACATTCGCGACAAATATATCGCACCGCCGGAAACCACGGAATTCGCTGTGATGTTTCTGCCCACGGAAGGGCTTTACGCGGAGGTCGTCAAGCTTGGCATGATCGAAACGCTCCAGCGTGATTTCCGCGTGAACGTGGCGGGCCCAAGCACGATGGCAGCGCTTTTGAACAGCTTACAGATGGGCTTCCGCAGCGTGGCGATTCAGAAGCGCAGCGGAGAAGTATGGAAGGTGCTGGGCGCGGTGAAAACCGAATTTGAGAAGTTCAACGACGTGCTCGTGAAAACGCAGGAGAAGCTGACCCGCGCGCATGACGACCTGGATAAACTCATTGGGGTGCGCACCCGCGGCATCCGCCGCAGCCTCCGCGAAGTCACGGCGCTGCCCCAGCAGGACGCGGCAGCGCTTCTGCCCACCCTTGGCACGGACGACCCGCCGGAGGATTCTCCCTATGGGGAGGGGGAATAAAACAATTGACAACGGGCGCAGAACAATACACAATTATAAATAAAAGATAAGAAATAAGAAACCGAAACAATATACCGATAAGGAGGAACCATCATGTCAATCCCAACTCCGCACATCAACGCAAAGCTTGGCGATTTCGCCGAAACCGTTCTGATGCCGGGTGATCCGCTGCGCTCGAAGTTCATCGCGGAAACCTTCCTCACGGATGCCGTGCTCGTAAACAATGTGCGCGGCGTGCAGGGCTATACTGGGCTTTATAAAGGCAAGCGCGTATCCGTTATGGCAAGCGGCATGGGCATGCCGTCCATGGGCATCTACTCTTATGAGCTGTTTCACTTTTATGATGTAAAGAACATCATCCGAATCGGTTCTGCGGGCGCGATCAGCCCGGCGCTGCCGCTGCGCAGCATCGTTATCGGCATGAGCGCAAGCTATGTTTCATCGTTCCAGAGCCAGTTTAACCTGCCCGGAATCTATGCGCCCACAGCAAGCTATGAGCTGCTCAAAAAAGCTACGGGCGCGGCGGAGAAGCTCGGCCTCCCGGTCACGGTGGGCAACATTCTTTCAAGCGACCTGTTTTATGGTGATGGCGATAGCTCGCTGGTGTGGCAGAAGATGGGCGTGCTGGCCGTTGAGATGGAATCCGCTGCGCTTTACATGAACGCAGCGCGTGCGGGCAAGAATGCGCTTTGCATCTGCACCATTTCGGACAGCCTTGTGACCGGCGAAGCGACCACCGCCGAAGAACGCCAGAATTCGTTTACGCAGATGATGCAGCTTGCGCTTGAAACCGCATAAGTAAAAAGACCATCCGCAGGCGGCAATGGCCGCGCTGATGCGGCAATCCCCCGTAGAGGCTGCATATGTTGCCCACAGTTCGCAATGGTCGCGCAGCGTTGTCGCAGGAGTGGCCGCCTTGCGCTTCCTTGCTTACTGGGCTTCCGCCTCGCTGCATCCGCCACTGGCGGCGCTCGGCTTCGCCCCCCTTTCAAAAAGGGGGCTTTGGGGAAGCTGTAACCAAAAGGCTCCTTTCTGAAAGGAGCTGTCCGCGAAGCGGACTGAGGATTGTCTTATTCCCGGCAGCGCAGCTTACTTTGCCGCAGGCATGACGAAGGATTGCCCTTCATTCCGCAATTTTTTCGGTGGCGCTCGCACGAAAAAGACCGCCCTTGCGGGCGGCCTTCCTTTGTGCAGGGATTTTTCCCAACAGAGAAGGTTAATTACGCACGAACCTTCTTGACGGTGACGGCGGCAGCCGCGACGAGCGCGATAGCGATCATCACGAAGCCAACGACGGAAGCGTTGTCACCAGTTCGCGGGGGTTTGGCGGACGGATCGTCGGTCACGAGTTCCTGAACGTAACCGGTGGGGTAAGTCAGGCTAGCGCTGCCTTCAACAATGGTGCCGAGGTTCTTGGTGATGAGCTTGTCAGTGATGTAGGCGCGGCCGCTGTACTCAAAGCCCATCTGGGTGAGGATGTTGTCCAACACAGCCTTAACATCGCGGTATTCATCGCCAGTGATGATCGCAGTGCCGCCATCGGGGACGAAGTTCATCTCACCGAAGCTATCGACGATCTGGTATACTTTACCGTTCAGCACAACTCTGCTGTTCTGGAGCTGACCATTGCTGTTGGTGTAGAAGCGCACGCCGTTGCTGCTCTTGTCGGACCTGAACACGGTGTAGGAACCGGCACCATCATAATTCTTCAGAATGGTGTATTCCTTGCCATCTTTGCCGAAGAAGGTGAACGTATCGCCGCTCCACTTGTTGTAAACGCCGAGGGTTGCGGTGATCTTCGCATCCTTGTCGGACTTGACAACATTGCCCCAAATCTCGAAGCAGATGGTCTTGCCCAGTTCGCCCGCAGTGATTGCATACTCACCCTTATCATCCTGGTGGGAGGTGCCATCCGGGTAACGGACATAGATCTTAACATCCTCAAGGTTTTTGGTTTCGATTGTGAGCAGGCCCTGACCAGCGTTGATGCGATTCTTAATGTCTGCGCTGAGATCCTTTTCCTTGGGGATTTCAACTTCGGCATACGCGTGAACCTTCATGCCAGCCACGACGGGGTAGGTTTTCTCCAGCTTGTTGTACGTGCCGCCATACCAGACAAGGCTGGATTCTTCAACGGACAGCGCGGTGATGTCCAAACGGAGGTCTTCAAACTCGTCGGGGGTAACCGGGTTATCCCAGCCAGCCGCGAGCGCGGGGGCCGCGATCGCGAAGACCATGACGAGAGCGATTGCGAGAGTCAGAATCTTCTTCATTTTTTTGTTTCCCTTTCAACAGTTTTTTTGCAAGTGAGCCGGGAGCGTTTCCCCGGCAGTGACATTTGGTTGCCTTGTTGGGTACATTCCCGATTGCACAATCACATTCTAGCATGCTTTCTTGCGTGCGTCAAGCATTTTTGTTACGGTTTTGTAATATTTCGTGCGATTTTTTTGTTTGATCGTAATATTTGCCAGAATCTCGGCCTGAAACGCAGCGCCTTGCCCGGAACAAAGGCCCATCCTACCCGCATATAATTAAATAGGAAATTTTGGTAAACATGCGCGCTTTTCTAATTGCCGGCTTCGGCTTGGTAATCTCGCAAAAACCGAATTTAATAAATCATGAAGAGGCGTTGCCGGTAAACGGTTCGCCTGCATCAGGTGATTGGAATACCCGCACATCTTGGTAGGCGGGCGGTTATTTTTTTGCTTTTACACGAAAAGATAATGCTTATGAGCAGCAAACAGCCCCATGTTACCATAAGCGCCCTCCGCCTACCGTTTGGCAATGCCCTGTTTGTAGCATAATGTCGCAATCTGCCGAATGTCAACGGAAAAACACTGCATCGTTTCACGCGATTAAACCGCCTGAAACTGCCGGACTACATACGCTATTACATACATCTGTTACATACAGAATTACAGCAAATCCGTGATGCGTTTCAGGCTCTCATAATCCGGAGTCTGATAATATTTTGTCATGGATGCATCCGTGTGCCCCATCAGGGCGGCCTTGTCCGTATCGGATCCCGGCACGTTTTTCATCAGGTTTGAAAACGTGTGGCGGCATGAATATGGCGTGCGGTCCTTTATGCCAAGCTTTGCCATAAGCGGCTTAAAAACGCCATTGCGAAATTCGGCTTCCGTCATCATCTTCCCTGTTTCAAGGGAGGGAAAAAGATAAGGCGCGGCGCATGCTGCGCGCGCTTGGATAATCGGCATGATCTTGGGAGAGATTGTCACGATGCGATTTTTTCCGGCCTTGGTTTTGATGCCTCCGCACAGGCAGCCGTTTACTGGGTCAAACGCTGTTTTAGTGAGGGAAAGGAACGCCGTTGGCCGGAACCCTGTGTAACACATGCAATAAACATAATCGGCATATGCTTCGCGCCCGATGGCCTTGCGGATGGTCTCAAGTTCTTCCATCGTGATCGGTGGCCGCGTGCCCGTGGTATCACTCCCGCACCAGATGTACTGCGCATAGTTATGGTCCACCACGCGAAGCGTGGCAGCATATTTATAAAGCGCCATACCAAGGGATTTCATGTTCTCTTTTGTGCGGCGGCCACGCGGGCATGCGTCCACGCAGCCCTGCCAATCGTCTGTAGAAAGGGCTGCAAACGGTAAAAGATGGAGCGCTTGCAGCCAATGAAACGCCGCATCATAGCCCTGCATTGTCGTTTCACCTACGCGGGGCAAATAGAAGGGTTTCCAACGCTCAAACAGCTCTTTAAGGGTAATTTTGGGTGCAACGCTGCACGGCGCGGGCTTAAGGTTTGGAATATAATCCAGCGCTTCTTTTTTCGTTGCAAATCCGCCTTTTGAAAACGTAATCCGTTTTCCGGCAATGAATTTCGTGCAAATCGCAGTATAGGTCTTTCCGCGCTTGACCACTGTGCCCTGTCCGTTTCCCCGGCGCTTTGGTTTGCGCGCGCTGACTGCCTGCTTTACGCCGCAAGCAGGGCAAAACGCGGCTTTTTCCGGCAATGCAACGCCGCATTTCCTGCAATTCATGGGTCCTCCTTCCCACTTTGTGGTATCTTGGGATGCAGGAAATGGGCTTTCCCAATCCCAAATTTTTATCATATCAAAAAACATTAGCAATACGACAGGCCTCCTGTCAAGTCACGAATTCATGCTGCGGCCAAATCCGCCTGAAATGAAGCCTGCGTGCATCTATTACATGCACATTACACGCAAAATCGAGAAAAGTGCCTAAAATACTACACTTTTTGTTGAAAGGGAAACAAAAAAATGAAGAAGATTCTGACTCTCGCAATCGCTCTCGTCATGGTCTTCGCTATCGCGGCCCCCGCTTTCGCGTCTGGCTGGGATGTCGAGATCCCCGAAATCGAACTCAAGGACCTGACCTTGAAGATTCAGGCTCTGTCTATTGATCCGGTTTCTAACACCACTTGGAATGGCGGTTCCGGCTTTGCTGTTCTTGAGAAGACCTATCCCGTTATCGCGGGCACCAAGGTTCACGCTGTCGTGACTGTGACCGTTCCCGCTAAGGCGAACCTTAGCAAAGCCATGCAGCCTTACATGACGAACGGTCAGGCGAAGGTCAAGATTGAGACCAGCAACCTGGAGAACGTTGTAGTGAAAGCTGTCTACACCTCCAATGGCGCCAGCTATTTCACCGAAACCCTGACGGGCCCCAGCATTAAGAAGGCACTTGCTTCTTCCGATATCCTCGAGAAGGGCGCTACCATCACCTTTGAGATCACTGCGAATGCTGAAAAGTCCGATAAGGATGCCAAGATTGTTGCAAAGCTCGGCGTTTACAACGAGTGGGCAAGCGATGGCACCTTTGTGTTCGAAAAGAACGACAAAGAGTACAAAGTTTGGAACGATCGCTCCAACTACTTTGATGTCCGCAACACCAAGACCAACAACGGCTTCGAGTTCCAGGTTGACAAGGCTGGCGATTCCAAGGATGCCAAGCTGGTCAACTCCGGCGTTGTGAAGTACGATGGTAACGATTACAAAGTGACCAAGGGCTTCAACAACACCCTCGAATTCGTGGGCACCGATGGCAACAACATCACCTCCGGCACTCTGTACAACGCTCTCAAGGCTGTCATGGACGAAATCTATGGCGTGCTCGGCTTCGATTACGATGGAGCGAAGTACATGACCCGTGGTCATTATGAACAGTTCTTCGGCACCGTCATGGAAGGCACCGATGGCCTGACCTACCCGACCGGCTACGTTGCAGAACTCGTGACTGACAATCCGTCCGTCAACCCCCCGCAGACTGGTGACAACGCTTCCGTCGTTGGCTTCGTGATGATCGCTATCGCGCTCGTCGCGGCTGCCGCCGTCACCGTCAAGAAGGTTCGTGCGTAATTAACCTTCTCTGTTGGGAAAAATCCCTGCACAAAGGAAAGCCGCCCGTAAGGGCGGCCTTTTTCGTGCGAGCCCCACCGAAAAATTGCGGAATGAAGGACAATCCGCGGCCATGCCTGCGGCAAAGTAAGCTGCGCTGCCGGGAACAAGACAACCCTCAGTCCGCTTCGCGGACAGCTCCTTTCAGAAAGGAGCCTTTTTGGTTGCTGCGCCCACAAGCCGCTTCTTCCGAAAAAGCACGCGCCGTGCTATAATAGCGGCATGAATGATCTGATCCGCGAAAAACTCAAGCTTTTGCCCGATGCGCCCGGCGTATACCGCATGTATAACGCTGCAGGCGAGATTATCTATGTAGGCAAGGCCGTAAACTTGAAAAACCGCGTGCGCTCCTATTTCCGCACAGAAAAAAACCGCCCGCCAAAGGTGGCGGCCATGGTTTCACACATCGCGGATTTTGAGTACATTCTTTGCCAAAACGAAATGGAAGCGCTCACGCTGGAAGCGAGCCTCACAAAAACGCTTCAGCCACGCTACAACATCCTGCTGAAGGACGATAAACATTTTCCTTATGTGCGGTTGGACGAAAAAAAGGATTTCCCACGTTTTGAGGTTGTGCGCCGGGTGAAAAATGACGGAGCGCGCTATTTTGGGCCGTATCTTTCCGGAATTGCGCTTCGGGATTGCCTGAACCTGATCCGCGATTCTTTTCCCGTGCGCCATTGCCGGAAAGATATTGCCCGCGCCATCGCGCGTGGCGAGCGTCCCTGCCTGATGTATCATCTCAACAAATGCTGCGCACCCTGCTCAGGCAAGGTTTCGCGCGAGGAATACCATGCGCTGCTTGAGAATGTTTGCAGCTTTCTTGAAGGCAAGAACCAGCCGGTGATCGACATGCTTACCGGGCAGATGCTGGATGCTTCCGAACGGATGGAATTTGAAAAGGCCGCGCAGTACCGCGACCGCATTGAGGCCGTAAAACACCTTGCGGAAAAACAGCGGGCCATGGGAACCGGAGACGCGGACCGGGATGTGTTTGCGTTGGTGCGGGATGGGGAGGATGCCGTGATTCATGCGCTGTTCGTGCGCAGGGATGATATCATTGGCTCTGCGCATTACCGCATGGCTACGGGCGGCGAATCCGCAGGGGAAATTACAGGTGCGTTTTTGCAGCAGTTTTATGCGGAAGATATGGAAATTCCCCGGGAAATTGTCGTGCTGGATATGCCGGAAAACCATGCGGCGCTTGCTGCCTGGCTGCGTGAGAAGCGCGGGCGTGCCGTAGCGATCATCCGCCCGCAGCGCGGCGAGCGTCTGCACCAGGTGATGATGGCGCAGCGCAACGGTGTAGAGGCAATAGAAAAACAGCGCGCATTGGAAACGCGGGAGTGGGAACGCACGGGCGGTGCAATGGCGCGGCTCACAGCGCTCCTTGGCTTGGACGAAGTACCGGAACGCATGGAATGCTTCGACAATTCGCACATTCAGGGCAGGGATACCGTATCTTCGATGGTGGTGTTTCTGGATGGCAAGCCTGCTCCGAAGGAATACCGGCGCTACCGGATTCGCGCGGCTGCAGGCGGGGACGACCTTGTCTCCATGCGCGAGGCGCTTACAAGGCGTTTTACGCGGCTTAGGGATGAGCTTTCCGCAGCCGAGCAGGAAGGGAAGGCTGCTCCCAAAGCGCCGGATCTTCTCGTGTTGGATGGTGGGCGCGCGCAGCTCACGGTGGCGCTTGAAGTACTTTCGCAGCTTGGCCTTTCTCATATCCCGGCCATCGGCCTTGCGGAGCGGCACGAAGAGATCATCCTGCCGGACGAGGCGGAGCCGATCGTGCTTGCACGCAACGATCCCGCGCTGCATGTGCTTGAGCGCATCCGGGATGAGGCGCACCGCTTTGCAATCACCTATCATCGCAGCCTGCACGTGCGCACAGCCCTGCTTTCTGAACTGGATGGGATCGAAGGTATTGGGGAGAAGCGCAAGCGCCTTCTGTTTGATGCGTTTGTAACGCGCGACGCCATTGCCGCAGCGGATGTTGCGGCGCTTTCCGCCGTGCGCGGCATGAGCCGCAGCGCCGCGGAGGCCGTATATGCGCATTTTCATCCGGTTCCGGAAACGTCCCCGGAGCAGCCAATTTTGGAATAATACAGCTTGGAGAAAACAAAATGTATCAGCTTCTTGTGTTGGATATCGATGATACGCTTACCCTTTCGCCTTACGATGTTCCTGCGGAAAACCTTGCCGCGATCCGCCGCGCACAGGCCGCAGGCATATATGTGACGATTGCAACGGGCCGCGGCTACCTTGGTTCTGCCGCGATCCGCAAGGCCATCGGTATGCAAGGCCCGGTCATCAACTATGGAGGCGCGGTCATCCACGATACGCGGACGGACGCCCCCATATTCCAAACAGCGCTCCCGCCCGCACTTGTGCGGGAGCTGCTGCTGCTCGGCCGGGAGCTTGGCGTGCACGCACACATTTATCAGGGGGACGGGATCGTTTATGAGAAAGAAAACCCGGCCGCAGATGCATACCACAGGTTTTTGAATTTGCCGTATACCATTGATCCGGAGGTCTGTGAAAAGCAATGGGGGAACGTTCCAAAGGTGCTCTTCATTGCAGAGCCTGCATATGCAGAGGAGCTCATCCCGGTTCTCGCAAAACGCTACGCGGGCCGGGCAAAGGTTTCCGGCTCAAGATCAGGCTTTATCGAGTTTAACGATCCTGATGCGCACAAGGGTTCTGCGACGGCTTGGGTGGCAAGCTACCTTGGCATTCCGCAAAACGAGGTCGCAGCCGTGGGCGACAACCTGCTTGACTTGGAGATGATCGAGTGGGCAGGCCTTGGTGCGGCGGTTGCAAATGCCCATGACACAGTGCTTGCGGCGGCGGATTGCATTGTTCCCGCCTGTGCGGAAAACGGTGTTGCCTGGTTGATCGATCATGTAATTCTGCCGGCAAATCGCCAAGACTGAAACGGAGGAGAAGGATGGAACGGCAAACGGTGTGCCTGCGCGTGGAGGAAGTTGCGCAGAACCTTGAATTGGAAATCCTGGAACCCGGAAACGGGAGCGTCGTGTTCAGCACGGGAGAAATCGGCCGCCCGGGCCTGCAATTTACGGGCTTTTACGAGCATTTTATGCCGCAGCGCGTACAGCTGATCGGCAATGCGGAGATGCATTATCTGCGCACCCTGACCTATGAGGACATTTCAGCGCGCATGGAGCGCTTTATGGGGTTTAAGATTCCCTGCATTGTGTGTGCGCGTGGGAATACTCCCCCGGAGGCGCTTTTGGATTGCGCAAAAAAACATGCCGTTCCGGTGTTCAAGTCCGATATGCACACGGATGACCTTGGGCACCGCATCCTGAGCTATGTGGGCCGGGAACTTGCCCCGCGCATTTTACTGCACGGCGTGCTGCTGGATGTATTTGGCGTCGGCGTTCTTTTGCAGGGGCCAAGCGGCATCGGCAAAAGTGAAACGGCGATAGAAATGATAAAAATGGGCCATAGACTTGTGGCGGATGATGTGGTGGAAATTACACGTGTCGCGCCCAACCGCCTTTCCGGCCGCGCGCCGGAGCTGACGCGCCACCTCATCGAAGTGCGCGGTATCGGCATTGTAGATGTGCGCTATCTCTATGGCGTGGGCGCGGTGAATGTGGAAAAGACCATTGATTTTTGCATTGAACTGGAACTTTGGAACGAAAATACGCAATACGACCGTACCGGAACCGAAGGACGCTCCGAGCGTATTCTGGATGTGGAGGTACCCACCACGCGCGTGCCTGTAAGCCCGGGGCGCAACCTTTCGGTGGTTGTGGAGGTAGCAGCACGCAATTTCAGGCTTCGGCGCCTCGGCTACAACGCCTCAGAGGAGCTCAATTGGAAAACACGCGATGCGATGGGGCGATAAAAAGGCCAAAGAAAGGGAAAGGATCATGTATAGAATCGGCTTCGATATTGGCGGAACAAACGTCGCCGCAGGCATTGTGGACGAATCCCTTGCGGTTACGGAGCGTATCACGCGGCGCTTTGAAAAGCAGGCGTATCCGGGGGCGCTTGCGGAAACGGTTGCGGAGATGACGCGCATGCTTTGCCAACAGGCAGGGCTTAGCCAGCCGCCCGCTGCGATCGGGGTCGCCGTGCCGGGCAGCATCGATCCGGCGGCTGAACGCGTGCTCAACGCCTATAACCTTGGCCTGCATGATGTGCCGTTGCGTGCCGAAGTGGGGGCGCATTTCCCGCAAATCCCGGTATTCCTTGCCAACGATGCGGATGCAGCAGCGCTTGCAGAGCTTTATGGCGGGGCGTTTCGGGACGCAAAATGCGCGGTTCTGTTCACGCTTGGCACCGGCGTGGGGGGGGGCGTGATTGTTGGCGGCAAACTTTGGCGCGGCGGCATGGGACACGGTGTGGAGCTTGGCCATATGGCGCTTGACATCGGCGGCGCGCGGTGTACTTGCGGCATGCGCGGTTGTATCGAAACGCGCTGTGCGGCAACGGCGTTGATCCACGCAGCGCGTGAGGCGCTTGCGGAAGGGGAGCGTGGCCTGCTGTTTGAAAAAACGGGCGGCGATGCGGCGAAAGTGGATGCAAAGCTTGTGGTGGACTGTGCGCGCGCAGGCGATGCGGGGGCTTCGGCCATCTTTGCACGCTTTGTGGATGCGCTTGGTTCTGCAGTGGTCTCTGTCATCCATTTGCTTGACCCGGAGGTGGTCGCCATCGGCGGCGGTGTGAGCCTTGCGGGCGAGTTCCTGTTTGCGCCGCTCAGAGAGAATGTGCGGGAGAAATGCTTTTTCAGCGAGTTTGCGCGCATCGTGCCTGCCCGGTTTGGAAATGACGCGGGCATCGTCGGCGCGGCGATGCTGGAGCAGGATGCGAGGATAAAATGACAGCTTTAAAAATCCCCTGTTTCACGGCTGTGAAACAGGGGATTTTGCGTATTTCCGAATGTTCAGCGGATGCGCCGTGCCTGCACCACAAAGCACTGCTCGCGGGCTTCGGGTGGGCGGTAGGTGCAGGTGGAAAGAGTGAGCACCTGATCGTTTGGGCCGATGACGATACTTTCATCGATGATTGAGGAGGAGACCATCCGGGCATAGGATTTCATGTCCGCCATGAATTCGGCAAAGTGATCCCCGCTTTGAAAACGCGTCCAGGTAAACCGCACAGTGTAGTCTGTGATGGGGGTAGCAAGGTAAACCTGCCAGATGGTTTCAACATCGTTCCAGAGCAGCGTGATATAACGGTTTTCATCGAAAAAAGCTTTTTGTTTATAATTCGCAAGATCATGGAACATGGTGCCATTGCGCATATCATGGCCGTAGATGAGCACATGCTGCTGCTGCGTGGAGTCTGCGTTGCGCGTATCCATAAAAATCGCGCCGTACTTGCTGACTTCGCCCTCGCTGTTGTGATCGAGATAATACGCCTCATCGGTTTCGTTGAGGTAAACAGGGTAATCGATTACTGTGTTGGGAATTGTAATCCAACCCACGACCTCGCAGGTGCCGCCGCGCGCATCAATGCTGGCCTGTCGGGCCTCCTCGTAGGAAGCGTAGGCGGGCAGAGTTTCGCCCGGGGCGGCAATGCCGTCAAGCTCCGTGCTGTCATAGCCATCCGGGGACGGCGACGGTGTTGGGGTTGCAATGCCCGCCGGCGTTCGTGCGGGTGTGAATGTTGTATCTGGCGTTGGTGCAGCCGTTGCGGGCGGGGCAGGCGTAACCGAAGAAGGCGTTCCATCACAACCTGCACAGAGGAGGAAGAACGCGATAAATAACAGGGAAAACATCCTGCTGTAAGCCTGCTTGATCAATGCCGCTGCGGCTCCTTCCTGCATAAATGAATGGCTCTATTGGCGCACCGCGTGAACCACGAACCGGTTTTTGTTGTAGCCTGAGCCATTATGGCTGCACGTGGAAAGCGAAATCACGTGGTCGTCCGGGCCGATGGTTGTATCGACTGGGAATTTTGAAAGCGTAGCAAGCGTATCGTTCATGTAATTTGCAAACGCAATATCGCTTGGATAATCAAACATCATGTATTTCGCATTTTTTACATCCCCGACATCTACTGTGTATACGGCGAAAACTTTGTAGGTATAAGTGTTGTCGCCGATGGTGAGCTCAAATGTGCGGTGGCTGTCGTAAAACGCGCGGTTGCCGTAGTTGGTGAGCTGTGCGAACATGATTTTGCTTTTGCTCATGTTATGCCCATGAATGACAGCATACTGGCCGGACAGCGAAGCGTGCGAGTCCACAAAAAGAGAACCTGCCTTGGATTCCACAAGCGTGGGGGTCAAGGTAAGGTATTCCTCATTGTCGTGGCTTTGCACGATAGGGTAATCCACGTTCGTATCCTTGATTTTGATCCAGCCAACCACGTCGCTGTTGAGTGCACGGTATTCCGCATACGTCAGCTTCTTTTCATCTTCGATATTCTCGTTGCCCGTGATGGTGGAAGCATCAATGGAGGATGTCGGCCGCGGTGTTGCAGAGGATTCCGGGGCTGCGGAAGCATCCGGTGGGACGGAAGGCGAAGCATCTGCCGAGGGGGAAGGAGAAGCGGGCCCTCCGCTCAACGACCCCGTGGGGGCGGGCGTGGCAGTGGAGATTGGCATCTCGATGTCAATCAGGTCAGAGTTTCCGGCGCTGCCGGAAGTACAGGCCGCAAGCGGGGCGGCGAGCAGAACAACGCTCGCCAAAGCGAGCAAGCGGTTGGAGCGTTTCGTCATAAGCAGCATTCCTTACCAAATTAAGTCAGAATCACTGATGATTGCTGAGAAAATTATATCCCATCGGCAGGGGATTTACAAGAACGCCGGAATGCATCGGCCTTTTTTCATAATTTGTTCAAAATTACCCATATGCGTACTTGTCCCATTTATGATAAAATGATACAATAATTCGGAATTATACGCGGAATTGTGAGCTGCGCATTCACACCGCGGTTTTTGTGTGAGCGTGTTCTCTTGAAGGGAGTTGCGATATGGGGTTTCTTGAATTCAATGATGTCGGCATTGATCTTGGCACGGCGAGCATCCTGGTGTATGTGCGTGGAAAGGGTATTGTGCTGCGTGAGCCTTCCGTGGTGGCCGTCGAAAAGATCACGGGCCGCATCCTTGCCATCGGCGAGGAAGCGCGCCGCATGCTCGGCCGTACGCCGGGGACGATTGCGGCGGTGCGCCCGCTGCGTGACGGCGTAATTTCAAATTATGACATCACCGAGCGCCTGCTCCATTATTTCCTGAAAAAGGTTGTTGGCACACGTGTTTTTTTCAAACCGCGCGTTGTGGTGTGTGTGCCTTCCGGCGTGACAGAGGTTGAAAAGCGCTCTGTGATTGACGCAACGGAGGAAGCCGGCGCGCGCCACACCTATCTCATCGAGGAGCCCATTGCGGCTGCAATCGGCGCTGGAATCGACATTGCGGAGCCGCGCGGCAACATGGTCGTGGACATCGGCGGAGGCACGACTGACGTGGCGCTGATCTCCCTCGGCGGTGCGGTGCTTTCCGATTCCATCAAGATTGCGGGCGATAAGTTTGACGATGCGATCGTGCGCTATATGCGCAAGAAACACAACCTGCTCATCGGCGAGCGTACGGCAGAGGAAATGAAAATCCGCATCGGCTCGGCTTATCCGCGCAGGGAGCAGCTTTTCATCGACGTAAAGGGACGCAACCTTATTTCCGGGCTTCCACAGGCGATTGTGGTCGGCAGCAACGAGATGATCGACGCATTGGAAGAGCCGCTGCAGGCCATCCTCGAAAGTGTGCGCACCATGTTCGAAAAAACGCCGCCGGAGCTTGCGAGCGACGTTGCGGAAAACGGCATTTGCCTTACGGGCGGCGGTGCGCTGCTTTATGGCATTGATAAATTCATTTCCGAGCACACCAAGGTGCCCTGTTACATTGCGGAAGACCCGATTTCCTGCGTGGCAATCGGCACGGGCAAGGTGTTGGAGAACATCGATTCCTTCACGCGCGGCGCAATCTACGATTACCGCCGGGGCGAGTACTACACGGAATAAAAACAGAAGCAGAAAAACGAAGGCTCATGCTGGAACAAAGCATGAGTCTTTTTTCGGAAACCCACCCGGCTATGCCGAGATGGGGAGAAGGTGCAAACCGCCCGCGCAGGCGGTGCGGCAAAAGCGCAAAGCCCCTTTATAAACGAGGCGCAGGCCGGGCATCTGCGCGAAGTCGTTCGGGCAGATTAGTGCCGGATCACGCGGGAGGGTGAGCGCACCTGCTTCAGAGAGCATCTCCGATACAAACTGCGAGCAAAAATAGCGGTAAGGCTTGTGGTGAGGCTTTCCGCGCAGATAGCCGAAAAGCCCAAGCGCGTTATAGCGGTACCGCCAGGCTTCGCGGAGCATCGAAGAAAGCCGCGTTTCAAGGCGCGCATAGGCCGCGTCGCTCATCTGAAGTTCGTATAACGCGGCAGGCGCGCTGCCATTGCGGCTGTACACGCCTTCGTCCAAAGATTCATGCACAAGGCCTGCAAAAAAGGGAATGCGGTCAAACCGGCGCGCAAAGCTGTACATTCTTGTCAGGCTTCGGTCGAGCGCAAGGGAAACGTGCGTATACTCGGCGCCGGTCGCAAGGCGGATGCTGCGGGAAAGCAGAGTGTTTGTGCGGGTAATCAAAACATAAATGGATTGCAAAGCATGCTCCTTTCTTCCGGCATGGACCGGTTACAGGAATAGCATAGCAGCTCAAGTTCAAGTTTTTATCAACGCCCGATTAGGATTTGATTAAAATCCATTGGCTGACAAAAGCAGATACGGTTTTCCTGAAATCCGGAATCAAAGGAAAAGTTTGCAACCTTTGGCGCACTGGAAACGTCATACTGTAAGAAGTAAAAGCACCGAAGGGAGGATGAAAGATGAAACGCCTGCGATTGTTGCCCCTGCTGCTTACAGCGGCGATGCTCTTTGGCTGTGCGGCGGGCCCTGAAACGGATGGTGCGGCACGCATTGCGGCTCCAAAGGCAGCCGCTGTGCGCGGCATGAAGAAGGACGGGAGCTCCGTTGGAGAGCGGGAAAAGCTTTCAGAAGGCTACCGGGACGCGCTCAAGGCATTCTGTACGCGTGCTGCAAGGGAAGGGCTTGGCCGGGAGGAGACGGAAAATGAGATCATTTCCCCGGTAAGCCTGTTTTTTGCCACGGCGGCACTGGCGGGCACGGCGGAAGGGAAAACACGGGATGAGCTTCTGCAGGTGCTCGGCATGGAAGAAGCCATGATCGAAGCAGAAACAGAAAAGCTCCTGCATAACATGAACATCGACGATTCGATGGGCAGGCTGCAGGCAGCGGGATCTCTCTGGCTTGCGGATGCGTTTGCAGCGGCGATTGACGCAGAGGCCGCCAAAGCGTTCGCGGACAGGTATGGCATGGAGCTGTGGCGGGTGGACTTTGCTGCGGCATCCGCCGCCAAGCAGCTTGCCGCATGGGTGCGGGAGCACACAAACGGGAACCTTGGGGATGCGGAGGCATTTCAGACGGATCCCCAAACCGCGCTGATGCTCCTCAATACCGTATATTACAAAGATGAATGGCTTGACCGCTTCAATGCGGATAAAACGGAGGCTGACACGTTCCACAATGCGGACGGCAGTGAAACCGAGTGCGACTTTCTGAATGCAACCTATGGGATTCATGGGTTCTCCCGCTATGAAAACGGCAGGGTGGGGGCGACGGTCTCATCACTCCAACTCAAGCATGGCGTGATGACATTTATCCTGCCGGACGAGGGTTGCACGCCTTATGACCTGCTTGCGGACGAGGCCGCGTTTGCTGCAATCGTTTCCGGAGACTGCGAAGGAGGCGTGGGCGAAGTAGTGTGGCAAATTCCTAAATTTGACTATGCTGCCGATACAGACCTTGCCGCAGCGCTGCGCGCGATGGGCGTCACGGCGGCGTTCGATCCACAACAGGCGGATTTTTCCGCGCTGCTGAACGCGGAAAGCGAAATGCCACTTTGGGTGAGCGGTGTGCGTCAGCAGGCGCGCATCAGCGTGAACGAGGATGGCGTGGAGGCTGCAGCATATACGCGGATTGACTACGCGGGTTCGCCTATGCCCACCGGCCGCGCGGACATGATCCTTGACAGGCCGTTCCTGTATTACATCAGTGCTGAGGGCGGAATGCTGTTTGCAGGCATTGTGAACAGGATGTGAGGCCCGGATGCAGGATGCGCCGAATAAACCGCCTGCGTGCGGCGCAAACTGAAAACACAAGTTCCAGAGCGTGGAAAACGGCATTGTTCTTGGAAACTTAACAATCCGGGCGTTCCCGGTGTTTGCCTGAAATGGTATACTATGGGTGTAGCACGGCGGAAACAAAACACGATGGAATGGACAAATCATTTTTAAGGAGGTATGTCATCCCTATGAAACGCAATGCAAAAACAATCCTTGCAGTGTTGCTTGTGGCAGTTACGCTGCTTGGAATCTCCGCGCCGGCGTTCGCTGCGACCGCGCCGTATACTACGTCGGTCGCTGCCGGATATGTGCAGGCGACGGAAGCGGTTAACATCCGCAAAGGCCCGGGCACGAGCTATGTGCGCATCGGCTGGATGCAGGCGGGCGCGGTCGCTATCCGCACGGGTACGAGCGGAAACTGGACAGAGATCAGCCTTGGCAATGGAACATATGGCTATGTTTCAACCGCGTATCTGCGTTCCGTCATCAATGTGGACGCTTCCCTGATCGGAAAGGGCGTTTACCTTGAAAGCAGCGGCGGAAGCGGAATTTCGGGTGGAAGCTCGGGCAGCTCGAATCGGGACCAATATTATGCTACCACATCTTTGAACCTGCGCAAAGGCCCGGGTACGAGTTATGCGCGCATCGGCTGGCTTGAAAAGGGTGAAACGGTTACGCTGATTTCCGTCAGCGGCAACTGGGCAAAGGTGAACTGGAAGGGTACGCAGTGCTACGCATTCTTCAAGTACTTGGCGCCTACCTCCGGCAGCAGCGGGAACTCCAGTGGTTCCGGCATCGTCGATGGAAGCCGCTATTACGCCACTACGTCCTTGAATCTGCGCAAAGGCCCCGGCACCAATTACGACCGCATCGGCTGGTTGGAAAAGGGAGAAAGCGTTACGCTGATTTCCGTTACCGGCAACTGGGCAAAGGTGAACTGGAAGGGTACGCAGTGCTATGCGTTCTTCAAGTACCTTAAGCAAGGGGCAGGCTCCGGCACAAACGGCGGAGGCTCCGTAACCGTTTACAATGTGACTTCTGCGGCCGTTACAGCCTATTATGGCCCCGGCACAAATTATACCAAGGCCGGCACGCTTGCCAAGGGGACGCGCATTGAGTGCCTCGGTACGGTCGGCACCTGGACGATGATCACATGGGATAAGACAGTAGCCTATATCCCTACATATTATGTCACAACCGCTTCCGGCGTTGTGCCGAACCCCGGCGTGACGGTTGCCGGGTACTATACCACCACGCAGAACGTGATTGCTTACCGTGGCCCCGGCACCAATTACGCAAGCGCCGGCACGCTGCTCAAGGGCCTTCTGGTGCAGGTTGTAGCCGCTTCAGACGGTTGGGCGCTTATCAACCTCAACGGGCAGGCGCTGTATGTACAAAGCCGTTACCTGCTGCTGCAGAGCGCAAGCAGCGACAACAGCTGGAACGGCGGCAGCAACGGAGGAAACAATTGGTGGCAGGCTGTGCTGGATGAGGCGGATTCCACACTCGTTTCTTTCGTGCAGGAGAACCGCAACAGCTCTTCTTATGGGTTTAAAAATCTTAAGACCATCTACGTCACCAAGCCGCCGCGCGGATATGAATTCAGGACGGATGATTTTTCCTTCAGCGGCTCGCAGACGATGAACGTGACGTTCCGCAGCCAAACGAATTCTGATAAGGCGACTTTCATTTGGTACCGCAACTCGTACGTATGCCCGGATAATTACGGCTATTGGAACCGCTTTACTTCAAGCGGCACCACGTATTATTTCTCAGAGCACCAGTCGCTTGGGTACAGCGAGGCCTATTGGTGGTACAGCGGCGAGCTGTTCTACGCCCGTGTGCCGTATTCCTTTACCCGCACCGACGCGACGCGTTTCTTTAATTCCCTGCACAGCGTATCGGTTGGCAGCAGCTGGAACAGCTGGAACTGAGCAAAACAGAACGAACAGACCTGAAACGGGGGCTGCCCAAAACAAAGAGGGCAGCCCCCTTTGCAATGCTGAATGCGGGCTTCGGCCGGCTGCGGCAGAAGCTTCTTTTTCACCGGGGGGGGCGGAGCACACATAAGCCATAATTAGGAAATGTGAAATAACTGTGCCGTGCGTTGACAGAGGGTGCAGCGTGCCTTATAATTTCATCCATTGTAGCCGACAGCGTGTCGGCCATTTTAAACATTTAAGATGACAGGGTGTCATATCCTTGGAGGTAAGGCATGGCGAGCGAGCGGTTTCTCAACCTGCCGGAGGAAAAGAAACAGCGGATTATTGCGGCGGCAAGGGAAGAACTTTCCCGTGTGCCATATGATGCGCTTTCCATCAATCGGATCATAAAGGAAGCGGGGATTCCGCGCGGCAGCTTTTACGATTACTTTGCCGACAAGGACGATCTGATCGAATACCTGATGGGCGATTATTGCCGCATGATGGAACGCATGCTTGATGAAATGTTCCGCATGGGAAGCCTGGATGTTTTTGCCGCGGCACGCAGGGCGGTTGCCTGCACCGTGGCTTTCAGCATGGAGGAAGGGCGGGAGGCGCTTTGCAGGAACCTGTTTTCCTGCATGCGGATGAACCGGCGCTTTTCCTTTGAGCAGATGATGGATACCGAACGCGCGCTTGTGACCTCCGGGCTGCCCTATATTGACCGGGAACACTTCCGGGATGGGTCGGACGCGGCGGTTTCCCTCCTGCTCAACATGTTGGTGGTGCTTGCACGCAACACGATTGCACGCATTTTTACAGATCCGCAAAACCGGGAGGCATACCTCACGGAGTTTGACCGGGAGCTTGAGATGATTCAGCACGGCGCTGTTTTGCCGGAAAATCAATAAGTTTTTGGCTGGGAGAAAAAGCGTAATGTCAAAATTCAGCGTAAAAAAACCCCTTACCGTATTTGTAGCCGTAATCGCGGTGCTTGTGCTCGGAGCCGTCGCCTTTACACGGATGACGCCGGACCTGCTTCCGAACATGGACTTTCCCTATGTCATCATAATGACCGCCTACCCCGGCGCAACGCCCGAGAAAGTGGAAATGTCCATTACAAAACCGATGGAGCAGGCAATGGCGACGATTGAAAACATCGAGGAGGTTTCATCAAGCTCATCGGAGAATTATTCGCTTGTCATGCTGGAATTCACCGAGGATGTGAATATGGATACCGTTACGGTGGATATCCTGCAGAAAATCAGCCAGATTGAGGGGGCTTGGGACGAGACGGTCGGAACGCCCTATTTGCTGAAAATAAATCCCAACATGCTGCCGGTCATGGTTTCGGCCGTCTCCATGAAGGGGATGGATACGGTGGCGCTTTCGGACTTTGTGGAGGATACGCTTCTCCCGGAGCTTGAGGGCACGGCGGGCGTTGCAAGTATTTCAACGAGCGGCATAATTGAAGAAAATCTGAACGTTGTGATCAGCGGGGAAAAAATCAGCGCACTGAATGAGAAGCTGTTTACGCTGATCAACGCGGAGTTTGAGGAGCCAGAGGAGGAGCTTGATAACGCTTTGGCCGAAATTGAGGAAGGCCAGGCGCAGCTTGCGGACGGCAAAAAGGAGGTAAGCAGCGGGAGGCGCGCGCTTGAACGGCAAACCGAAGCTGCGAAGCAGGAGCTGCTCGCCAAACAGGGCGAGCTTGCGGAGGCTGCCACGATGCTGAGCGGTCAGCTTTCAGAGCTCACCAGCACGCGCTCTATGCTGGAGGCACAGCAAAAGCAGCTTGCGGAACTGGAGCGCACAATTGGCAAACTGGAGGCCGCGAAGCCCGCGCTCACGGAAACGGTAAATGCGCTTGCAGGCGCGGTACAGGCCATCGGTGCATACGGCCCGGTTGAGGCACAGTATGAAGCGGAGATGGAGGCCGTCCGCAATGACACAGCGCTGAGCGAAGAGGAAAGGCAGCAGAAGCTCGCCGCGCTTTCCGCCGCCCCGGAATATGTGCAGGCGAAAGCGGCGCTTGCGCAGGTGGACTTCGCGCTTTCTGCTCAGGGGCTGACCCGTGCGGATGCCGCAGCCGCTTATTCAGAGGCACAGGCCGCGCTGGGCGAGGTGGATGCGGGCCTTGCGAAAATCGATGAAACGCTTGCCGGAATGGAGCTTACCCGCGCGGATATCCCTACGGCCGCAGCGCAGCTCAAGGATGGCCTTGCACAGGTGGAGGAAGGGATCTCCGCCCTGCAAGGCGCCATGGGTGAACTCAACAGCGGCAAAATTCAGGTTGAAGAAGCGTTTGAAACGCTGCAAACAGAAAAAGAAAAGGCGGAAAAACAGCTTAACAGCGCTGCTTCAAAGATCAAGAGCGGCGAAAAGGAGCTCGCAAGCGCGCTTGAACAGGTAGAAGATGGCATAGCACAGTTGGAAGACGCGCGTGCAGAGGCCATAAAGCAAGCGGACCTGCAAAACATCGTTACCATGGATATGGTGGCGAACATCCTTCAGGCACAAAACTTTTCCATGCCTGCGGGCTATGTGGAGGAGGACGGCATAAGTTGGCTTGTGAGCGTAGGCGACGAGATCACCACCCTGAAGGAATTGGAAGACCTGCTGCTGTTCGACACAGGCATGGAAGGGATGGAGCCCGTTTACCTTCGGGACGTTGCGGATGTGTTCGTGACGGACAATGCGGCCTCTGTTTACAGCCGCATTAACGGCAGCGACGGCGTGATGCTTACCTTCCAGAAGCAATCCACCTATGCTACGGCGGAAGTTTCAGGCAACATCCGCACAGAGTTCGAGCTGCTCTCACAAAAATACGACGGGCTGAACTTCGTGCCGCTGATGGATCAGGGTGATTATATCTATATGATTACGGACTCGATCCTTTCAAGCCTGCTGTGGGGCGCGGTGTTCGCCATCGTGATCCTGTTCCTGTTCCTGAAGGATCTGCGCCCCACGTTTATCACGCTCTGCTCAATCCCAATCAGCGTGGTGTTTGCATTTGTGCTGATGTATTTTTCGGGCGTAACGCTGAACATGATCTCGCTTTCCGGGCTTGCAGTCGCCGTTGGCATGCTGGTGGACAATTCGGTCGTTGTCATCGAAAACATTTACAGGCTCCGCAGCAGGGGGGTATCTGCGGTGCAGGCCGCCGTATCCGGCGCAAAGCAGGTGGCGGCGGCAATCACTTCCTCCACGCTTACAACCGTATGCGTGTTTCTGCCGATCGTGTTCGTGGAAGGGCTCACGCGCCAGCTCTTCACCGATATGGCGCTGACGATCACCTATTCCTTGCTCGCAAGCCTCATCGTTGCGCTTACGCTGGTGCCTGCAATGTCCGCAGGGATGCTCAAAAACGCGACGCCGAAGCCGCAGAAGGGTTTTGACCGGTTCCTGCAGAGCTACCAAACCCTGCTGCGCGGCGCGCTCAGGCACAAGGCGCCTGTGCTCATCGCATGTGTGCTTCTGTTTGCAGCGAGCATCTTCCTCACCGTGCAGAAAGGCTTCATTTTCATGCCGGAAATGGATATGCCGCAAATCACCGTGAACCTGACGATGCCGGAAGGCTCCGAGCTTGCGGAAACGAAGGCGGCGGCGGATGAAACGGTTGCGATGATCTCCGGGATCGAAGGGGTGGAGACCGTGGGAGCAATGCTTTCCTCCGGCGGCCTGATGAACACTGCAACACAGCAGGATGCAGTGACGATTTACGTTACGGTGCGGGAGGACGGCCCCCTTACAGGCAACGAGGTTGCGGCCGCCATCAATGAAAAGGCAAAGGGCCTCCCATACGAAGTTGCGGCAGAGGGCTCCGCTTCCATGATGAACGCGATGTCCGCCCTAAGCGGATCCGGTGTGACCATCCATGTGTATGGCAATGAGCTTGAGGCGCTGCAGGAGGGGGCAAACGCCATTGCACAGCGCCTTGCTGCGGTGGAGGGGACCACGGAAGTCGCAAACGGCATTGAAGATCCCTCGCCCGTCATTAAATTCACGGTGGATAAGAACGCGGCGATGGAAAAGGGGCTGACCACCGCGCAGATCTATATGGAGATTGCCGAAGCGCTTAAAACTGAGGTAAGCTCGACTGAGGTTACGGTGGACGATTATACATACGAAATTGCTGTAACGACGGACGGGGCAGAAGCGCTTACGCCGGAGTATATTAAAAGCCATACCTTTACCGTTTCCGGGAAGGATGGCGAGGAGGAGACCGTCGCTCTGGCTGAGCTTTGCACCATCACCGAGAGCGAAACGCTCAGCGCCATTTCACGCGTTAATCAGCGCCGCTATCTGACCGTGAGCGCCGGGATTGCGTCCGGACACAACGTGACGCTTGTGACTGCGGCTGCGGAAAAGGCGCTTGCGGGCCTCGCGCTGCCAAACGGTGTGACATATGAATTTGAAGGTGAAAACGAGATGATTATGGATTCGCTCGGCGACCTTGCGCTCATGCTCCTGCTCGGTGTGCTGCTTGTATATTTCATTATGGTAGCGCAGTTCCAATCCCTGAAATCGCCGTTCATCGTGATGTTTACCATCCCGCTTGCGTTTACGGGCGGCCTCATTGCGCTGCTGCTGTGCAATGAAACCATCAGCATCATTGCCATGATCGGCTTCGTGATGCTCGTGGGCGTGATCGTGAACAATGGCATCGTGCTTGTGGATTACATCAATCAGCTTCGCCTGGCCGGGATGGAGCGCGTGGAGGCGATTGTGGAGGCAGGCGTTACGCGCATGCGGCCAATTCTTATGACATCCATTACCACAATCCTTGGCCTCATTGTAATGGCGCTCGGCGTCGGTACGGGCACGGAGATGATGCAGCCCATTGCCGTGGTATGCATCGGTGGCCTTGTGTACGCAACGGCGCTCACGCTTTTTGTGGTTCCCATCATTTACGACATGATGAACAAAAAGGAATTGCGCAAGGTTTCGGAAGAAGAGCTTGTGGAGATCGAAGAATAAATCGAACCGGAAACGAATGCGGGCGGCCTTTGGCCGCCCGTTGTTAAAACCCTGCCGGAGAGGCGGTTCACGGTTCGTACTTGAGCAGTTCCACGCCCGCCATCTCAAAGATTTTGAGCGCAAATTCATCCGGATAGCCTTCGCCGTAAACCACGCGGGCAATGCCGGAGTTGACGATCATCTTCGCGCAGATCACGCAGGGCTGATGCGTGCAGTACAGCGTTGCCCCTTCAATGGAGCTGCCAAGTTTGGCAGCCTGAATAATTGCATTCTGCTCCGCATGGATCGCGTAACAAAGCTCATGCTGCGTGCCGGAAGGGATATTGAGCTTGCGCCGGAGGCATTCACCGCGCTCCACGCAGCTCATCACGCCTGCGGGCGCGCCGTTATACCCGGTTGTGATGATCCGCTTGTTGCGAACGATCACGGCCCCGATTTGGCGGTTTGCCTGGAAGCAGCTTGACCAGCTCCCAACCATTTTTGCCATGTCCATAAAACGCTTATCCCACTTCGTCCATTCGCCCATGACGCCATCCTCCGCGTTTGATGATTTTGCATAAAGTATAGCACGCCGCGCCATGCTAACACAACACAAAGGCATAGCGGGAGAACTGCGGGAAGGGGGGAATTTTGAAAAATGCGGAGCAATTGTGAAAACATGCCGTTGGCGCTTGAAATTCCCACGCACATGCAGTATCATACTATTCGTGCTTAGCACTCAAAGAAAGAGAGTGCTAACAAGATTCGCAAACAATACATTCAGATATTCTTAAGGAGGTTGTAAGTATTATGACACTCAAACCCTTACTCGATCGCGTGGTCATCAAGAGCGTGGCGGCTGAGGAAACCACCAAGAGCGGCATCATCCTTACCGGCAGTGCCAAAGAAAAGCCCCAGATGAGCGAAGTCATCGCCGTGGGCCCCGGCGGCATGGTGGATGGCAAGGAAGTTACCATGTATGTTAAGCCCGGTGACAAGGTAATCTATTCCAAGTATGCGGGCACGGAAGTGAAGCTGGACGGCGAAGAATACACCATCGTCCGCCAAAGCGACATCCTCGCAGTTGTAGAATAAACAGCACATCATAAAAACAGGAGGAATTCATCATGGCAAAACAGTTGAAATATGGCGAAGAAGCCCGCCGCGCCCTTGAGACCGGCATGAACGCACTGGCGGATACCGTCAAGATCACCCTGGGGCCCAAAGGCCGCAACGTAGTGCTCGACAAGAAATATGGCGCGCCCCTCATCACGAACGACGGTGTGACCATTGCGAAGGAAATCGAACTGGAAGATCCGTTTGAAAACATGGGCGCGCAGCTTGTTAAGGAAGTTGCTACCAAGACCAACGATGTTGCGGGCGATGGCACCACCACCGCTACCCTGCTTGCGCAGGCGATCATCCATGAGGGCATGAAAAACGTCGCAGCCGGCGCAAACCCGATGGGCATCAAGCGCGGCATCGAGGCGGCTGTCGCAGAAGCGGTTGCAGGCCTCAAGGAAATTTCCAAGCCCGTTGAGAACAAGCAGGCGATTGCACAGGTCGCTTCCATTTCTGCCGGCGATGAGAACATCGGCTCGCTCATCAGTGATGCGATGGAGAAGGTCGGCAACGACGGCGTTATCACGGTTGAGGAATCCAAGACCATGAAGACCGAGCTCAACATCGTGGAAGGCATGCAGTTTGACCGCGGCTATGCATCCGCTTACATGGTCACCGACACCGACAAGATGGAGGCTGTGCTGGATAATCCGTACATCCTCATCACGGAAAAGAAGATCAGCAACATTCAGGAAATCCTCCCCGTCCTTGAGGCTGTTGTGCAGCAGGGCAGGAAGCTTCTCATCATTGCAGAGGATGTGGAAGGCGAAGCGCTTGCAACCCTTGTGGTGAACAAACTGCGCGGCACGTTTACCTGCGTTGCCGTTAAGGCTCCTGGCTTTGGCGACAGGCGTAAGGCCATGCTGCAGGATATCGCAATCCTCACCGGCGCACAGGTCATCTCTGAGGAGCTTGGCCTTGAGTTGAAGGACACCACCGTAGCGCAGCTGGGCACCGCGCGTCAGGTAAAGGTCGACAAGGAAAACACCACCATCGTGGAAGGCGCAGGCGATCCTTCCGAGATCAAAGCCCGCATCAGCTCCATCCGCGCGCAGATCGAGGAAACTACTTCGGACTACGATAAGGAGAAGCTGCAGGAGCGTTTGGCGAAGCTCGCAGGCGGCGTAGCCGTGATCGCGGTCGGCGCTGCAACGGAAGTTGAGATGAAGGAAGCCAAGCTGCGCATTGAGGACGCGCTGAACGCGACCCGTGCGGCCGTGGAAGAGGGCATCGTGCCTGGCGGCGGCGTTGCGCTGATCAACGTCATCGACCGTGTAAAGACGCTTGCCGCCACGAAGGAAGGCGATGAGAAGACCGGCGTCAACATCATCGTCCGTGCGTTGGAGGAGCCCGTCCGTCAGATCGCTGCAAACGCGGGCCTTGAAGGTTCCGTCATCGTGGAGAACATCAAGAAGTCCGGCAAAGCCGGCTACGGCTACGATGCAAAGGTGGACGAATACGGCATGATGGCCGATAAGGGCATCATCGACCCGACGAAGGTCACCCGCAGCGCGCTGCAGAATGCAGCTTCCATCGCGGCGATGGTTCTCACCACCGAAAGCCTCGTCTGCGACATCCCTGCTCCCGAGCCGGCAGCTCCCGCAGGTGGCATGGGTGGCGCCCCGGGTATGTATTAATTCCCCCAATATGGAAAACGCATAATCGAAAATGCTCGCAGGCTTTTG